>Ga0209692_10000308_pt1 | contig 139327 bp, 103 predicted proteins | sample tdDd472_FD_187129 | JGI IMG/M metagenome (GOLD analysis project Ga0209692, IMG submission 187129) | Marine sediment microbial communities from the Atlantic coast under amendment with organic carbon and nitrate - tdDd47.2 (SPAdes)... | ecosystem: Environmental > Aquatic > Marine > Coastal >... | reverse complement strand
CGGTGGGGGAGGGTGGGGGAGGGAAGGCAACCGCAGAGGTCGCGGAGTGACGCGGAGGAAGGCAGGAAGGCAGAGGTCGCCACGGATGGACAAAGATGAACACGGATGAGGGAAACAGCTCTTCACTCCTGCCTTCCCATCTGTGCCTATCTGTGTCCATCTGTGGCCATGACTCTCCCGGTCTTCTCTCCGCGTCGCTCCGCGTCCTCCGCGGTGAGTCACCCGCCGTCCAGCCACTGCGCGGGCGAGCCGCGGGCTGGCCCGTCGCGAGACAGGACACTGGGCAGCTGCGCAAAGCCTCCGCTGACCAATGGCACCCGGCGCGGGCGGTTGTGTGCCTACCCCAGCACGTTCCGCCGGAGCGTGGACCGCAGCAGCACCAGGAAGCACGGCCCGCCCACGATCGCCATCACGACGCCCACCGGCAGCCGCCCGCCGCGGGAGAGGGGCAGGGCCGAGACCGCGCCGTCGGCGGCGATCAGCACGGCGGCGCCGGCGATCGTCGCGGCGAGGACCAGCGGGCGGTGGTGGGGGCCGAGGATCATGCGGATGGCGTGCGGCACGATGAGGCCGACAAAGCCGATCGGCCCGGCCAGCAGCACGGCGAACGTCGCAAGGACGCCGGACGCCGAGAACAGCACGAAGCGCAGCCGCCCGAGCCTGACCCCCACCGAGCGGGCCTCGTCCTCGGCGAGGCAGGCCGCGTCGATCTCGCGGCCGAGGTGGAGGCTGACTGCCAGACACCCCGCGAGCACCGCGCCGGCGAGGGCGAGCAGCCCCGTCGGTGTGCTCTCGTTGACCGAACCGAAGAACCAGGCCCGGGCATTGACCCCGCGATCGGGCAGCAGATGGTGCAGCAGAAGCGTGAGCCCGCCGCAGGTCATCCCCACGATCACGCCGACGAGCACAAGCGAGACGACATCGATCCCGCCGCGGCGGGTGGTCCAGGCCAGGACGAGTTTGAGCGTGATCGCGGCTCCGAGCCCCGCGCCGAGTGTCTGGGCGAGGGGGGTGGCGGCGAATGAGGCGAGGGGACTGGGGGTGGCCTGCGTGGCGACGGCCGCAGCGGCGATCGCCCCGCCCGCGACCGGGGCGGCCAGGTAGGCCATCACGGAGACCCCGAGCCCGGCCCCGGCCGTCACGCCGAGCAGGTCGGGCGAGGCCAGCGGGTTGCGGAGCATGGCCTGCAGCAGCACCCCGGCCAGGGCCAGCGAGCCGCCGACGATTCCCGCGATCAGCAACCGGCGGAGGCGGAGGGCGAAGACATCCGCCGATTCGGGCCAGTGGAGGCCGCCGGTCGCGTCCCCCGTGCACAGGTGCCCGAGGGCGATGGCGACAAGGGCCAGGGCGAGCAGGGTGATGAGGATGGGCGTGCGGCGGGGCATCGGGAGCCCAAGACTAGCCGAACGCAGGGCCGACCGAATCGCCGGGCGGGGCTATCATGTCAGCCCCATACGGACGCCTTGCCCGGCCGCGACCGCGAGGTTTCGGGCCATACGGGGCGTCACCACGAGACGGAGACCCGCCTTGGCCTCGAACAGCTTCCACTGCAGCGTCGTGACCCCCGCCGAGAAACTCGTCGATGGCGAGATGACCTACGCCAGCGTCCCCGCGTGGGACGGGCTGTTCGGGGTGCTCCCCGGGCGTGCCCCGATGCTGGGTCGGCTGGGTCTGGGCGAGCTCAAGCTCACCCACGCGCCGGTCGAGGGTTCCAAGGGCGGCGACCGATCGTTCCTGGTCGATGGCGGCTTTGTCAAGATGGCCGACAACAGCTTGACGATCCTCGCCGAGCGGGCGATCCCCGCGGAGAAGATCTCTCTGGCCGAGGCCCAGGCCGAACTGGCCGAGGCCGAGGCCCGGACCGTTCCGGCCGATGCGCCGGACCGCGCCGCCCAGCAGACCGCGATCCGCCGCGACCGTGAGCGGGCGCAGCTGAAAGTGCGGATGGCCAAGGGTGTGCAGGCCTCGGGGATCTGAGCCAACACCGAGGGTGCCACCGATCAGGGGGTGCCCCGTGCGAGAGTGCCCGGAGGCACGGGGCAGCCGCTCAAATCAGCGTCTGACCCGTGGCACCCGTCGGTGCGGCACCGCGCGGGAAGGTCACTACCGCATCCGCTTTGACATCACCCGATCCAACTCGCGCTTGGACTCGCGGTCGGCGATGGTCCGCCGCTTGTCGTGCGACTGCTTGCCTCGCCCGACGCCGATGAGCACTTTGGCCCTGCCGTCCTTGAAGTACATCTTCAGCGGGACGAGCGTCACGCCCTTCTGATCGACCTGCCGGAAGAAGTTGAGCACCTCGCGCTTGTGGGCGAGCAGGCGGCGGGTGCGCGTCGGCTGGTGGGCGGTGGGGCCGGCGGGGCCGTACTCGGCGATGTTGACCGAGTGCAGGAAGAAGCAGGGCGGCTCGAGCTGCACCCGCACATAGCCCTCGCCAAGCGAGACCTTGCCGTCGCGGACGCTCTTGACCTCGGAGCCCTGCAGCATGATGCCGCACTCGAGCGAGTCGAGGATCTCGTAGTCGTACCGCGCCCGTCGGTTCTCGATGGTGGGGGCGGGATTGGATTTCTTCTTCTTGCCTGCCATGGTGGTGCTGAGCGGTGATGGGGGGTGCGGGGGGATGGTAGGAGCGCGGCCGATGATGATGGCACGGTCTGATACACTCCGTCGATGGATTCGGCGGGACTGGTGATACTGGTCATGGCTGTGGTGGCGATCGCCGTGGTGGCGATCGTCTTCGGCGCCAAACAGGCCCAGAAGCGTCGCGACGCGCTCGCGGCCCTCGCGCGGCGGCTGGGATGGCGATTCGACCCCGACAGGGACCGGCACCACGACGAGCGGTTCGCGCAGTTTGCCATGTTCCGGCAGGGGCACGGCCGCGCGGCGTACAACACGCTCGAGGGCGAGATCACGATCGCCGACCGGGTCTACCGGGGGCAGATGGGCGACTTCACGTACAAGGTGACGCGGAACAACGGCAAGTCGCGGACGACCACGACCTACCACGTGAGCTATCTGCTGCTGCGGCCGCCGCTGGTGTGGCGGGGCGAGCTGCGGATCCGGCCCGAACACCTCTTCGACAAGCTCGCCGGGGCGATCGGTTTCGATGACATCGACTTTGAGTCGGAGGAGTTCAGCCGGAGGTTCCACGTCAAGTGCGACGACAAGCGGTTTGCCTACGACGTCGTCACGCCGCGGATGATGGAGTTCCTGCTGCGCTCCTCGCCGCAGCTGGTCGAGTACGACGATGGCTGGTGCCTGATGAGCCAGGGCAACAAGCGGTGGAGGCCCGAGGAGTTTGAGACGCACCTGGGCTGGCTCGGGACGTTCTTCGAGCACTGGCCCGAGCACCTGATGAAGGACATGGCCGAGCCGCAGCAGGGGCTGGCTGCGAGCCTTGGGCGGTAGGGGAGACACGGCATGGACGGACTCGGCGTGGTGTTGCTTGCGGTCGGTGTGGTGGTGCTGGTGCCGCTGGTCTGGCTGATCGCGACGTACAACCGGTTCGTCCGCCTGCGGCAGCACATCCGCGAGAGCTGGTCGGGGATTGATGTCGAGCTCAAGCGCCGGCACGACCTGATCCCCAACCTCGTCGAGACGGTCAAGGGGTATGCCGCGCACGAGCGCGAGACGCTCGAGCGCGTGATCGAGCTGCGCAACCGCTCGGCAGCGACGCACACCGACGCCGGCGCACAGGCCGCCGACGAGACCGAGCTGATGCGATCGGTCGGCAAGCTGTTCGCCTTGGCCGAGGGCTACCCGGAGCTCAAGGCCGACAAGAACTTCCTGGCGTTGCAGGAGGAGCTGAGCAACACCGAGGACCGGATCGCCGCGACGCGGCGGTTCTTCAACGCGAATGTTCGCGAGATGAACCAACTCGCGGGGATGTTCCCGACAAACATCGTGGGCTCGGTGTTCGGCTTCCGGCCCGAGTCGTTCTTTGAGCTGTCGAGCGACGCCGAGCGGGTGGTGCCTCGGGTGTCGCTGTAGCGCGGGCCCGACCCCGGCACGACGCGGCAAGCCGCATCGTGGCACCGGGCCAGCCGCATCGTGGCACCGGGCTAGCCGCATCGTGGCACCGGGCGGTCCGCCGGATCCGGGGTACATCGAAGGCCGCAGGCTGAGAGATTCCGTTGCGGCCGGTCGGACCCGGTGGTAGACTGCGTTCGGACAGGTTTCATCAGGATTTCCAGCCGAAAGGACCGACTGTGCATACGCGACTGATTCGTGTTTGTGGGGTGATCTGCGCCAGCGCCGCCACGGCGTGGGGACAGTGGGACGTGGTTGCGGAGTACCGCCCGCCGAACGGCGCCGAGCGCAGTTACGCGTACCCCGCGTCGCTCTCGCTGCAGGGCGACCGGCTTGCGGTCGGGGGACGCGGGATCGCGAGCGACGGCTGGAACCTCGGCAGCGTGTTCACCTACACACGATCGGGTGGGGAGTGGGCCGAGGGCCCGGAGATCCGTCACCCCGGGGTCTCGACGTATTCAAACTTTGCCAGTGCCGTGGCGGTCCAGGGTGAGCACATCCTTGTTGGGGCGTTCGGGCACGACCTGCCGCGCGAAGACGCGGGGATCGTGTTCCACTTCCAGTTTGTTGCCGACGAGTGGGTGCTCGTGGACGAACTCGTGCCCAGCTCCGGGACGCGGTACGACCAGTGGTTCGGGTACGCGATCGCGGCCGATGACGATTCGCGCGTGATCGTGGGCGCCCCGTCCGACCGCAAATATGCGCCGGACCAGGGGGCCGCGTTCATCTTCGAGCGCAGCGACGGGCACTACCGGCAGGTCGCCCGGATTGAGGCGTCAAACGGGCGTGAGGATGAATATTTCGGAGGCAAGTGCGACATCAGCGGGAATGTGGCCGTGGCCGCCGCGACGGGGAAGTACGAGCCGGATGTCGCCTGGGGCTCGGTCTACGTGTTTGAGTATGACGGGCAGTCCTGGCAGGAAACAGCCGAAATCTTTCAGCCGCCCCATGCCCCCAGGATGAACGAGGAGTTTGGTGAATCACTGGCGTTGGACGGGAACACGCTCGTTGTAGGGGCCCCGGTCGCTCATGTAGACGATATGACCTCAGCCGGCAAGGTCTATGTGTACGAGCGCGAGGAGACGGGGGCATGGGAGTTTGTGCAGGAGCTCTCGGCCGGCACCCCCGAGGCGTATGCGTGGTTCGGGACGACAATTGATCTTGTGGGGGACACGCTGGTCGTCGGTGCGCCGCGTGAAGACGACATCGAACGCCAGGAAGGCGCGGCGTATGTCTTTGTTCGGCAGGATGGACAGTGGACACTTCTCGAGCGGCTGTCGCAACCCGAGGTCGAGAACGGGAGCGAGTTCGGCGAGCCGGTCGCGATGGACGGGACGTCGCTGGTGGTGGGCGCCCGGCACTCGTTGCCCGTCGGTGCGGTGTATGTGTTCGAGGCGCCGTCGACGTGTGTGTCGGACTGGAACGAGGACGGCACGGTCAACCCGCAGGACTTCCTGGCGTATCTGAACGACTGGGTGATTGACGAGCCCGTGGCGGACCTCACCGAGGACGGGAATGTGGACACGCGGGACTTCCTCTTGTTCATGAATCTCTGGGTTGCCGGGTGCTGAGCCGGGGCTGACCGAGCGCGTCGGGGCACTATGATGCCCGATGACCAGCCCCGCGCCGACCTCAGCTCAGTCTGAAGCCACCCCGCACACGCCCCATGCGCTCTGGGGCGGCCGCTTCGCCTCCGGCCCGGACGCCCTTTTCCGGGCCATCAACGACTCGCTGCCCTTCGACTGGCGGCTGGTGCGGCAGGACATCGCCGGCTCGCGGGCGTGGGCCGCGGCACTGGGCGGGGCCGGCGTGCTCACCGCTGCCGAGGTCGCCGATCTCGACAGGGCCCTGACGGATCTCGACGCCGAGGCGGTCTCGCTGCCCGGGCCGCCGGTCGAGTCGGAGGCCGAGGACGTCCACACATGGGTCGAGCAGAAGCTGATCGCGGCCCTCGGCCCACTGGGCAAGAAGCTCCACACCGGCCGCAGCCGCAACGACCAGGTCGCCACCGACCTGCGGCTCTGGACCCGCGCCACGCTCGACGAGCGGGCGGCCGAGCTGGCCGAGCTGCAGCGGGCGCTCGTGCGCTTGGCCGAGCGCGAGCTCGCCCCCGAGGGCGACGAGACCCGTCCCACACCCTTCCCCGGCTACACCCACCTGCAGCCCGCCCAGCCGGTGCTGCTGGCCCACTGGGCACTCGCCCACGTCGAGGCGTTCGCCCGCGATGCCGACCGGATCGCCGACGCGCGCGCGCGGCTGAACCGCTGCCCGCTCGGCTCGGCGGCGCTCGCCGGCACCGCCTACCCGATCGACCGCGACACGCTCGCACGCGACCTCGGCTTTGACGGGCCCACCGCCAACAGCATGGACGGCGTGGCCGACCGGGACTTCGCCGTCGAGGCGCTCGGGGCCGCGGCGTTGTGCGCGACGCACCTGTCGCGCCTCGGCGAAGAGCTCATTGTCTATTCGACGCGAGAGTTCGGCATGGTCGAGATGGACGACGCGGTCACCAGCGGGTCGTCGATCATGCCGCAGAAGAAGAACCCCGACGCCTGCGAGCTTCTCCGCGGGAAGGCCGGGCGGATCATCGCGGCCCACACCGGGCTGCTGGTGACGCTCAAGGGCCTGCCCTTTGCCTACAACAAGGACCTGCAGGAGGACAAGGAGCCGCTCTTCGACGGGCTCGACCACCTCGGCCTCTGTCTGCGGATCGCCACGCGCGTTGTTGACGGGTGTACGTTCGACCGCGAGGCCTGCCGCCGCGCGGCGCTGGCCGGCTTTGCCAACGCGACGGAGCTCGCCGACTACCTCGTCGAGCGCGGCGTGCCCTTCCGCGACGCCCATGAGCAGGTCGGGGCCCTGGTGCGGCTGGCGCTCGGTCGCGGGGTGACGCTGGAAGACCTCTCGCTCGAGGAGATCCGAAGCCACGCCCCGGCGGCCGAGGAGGGCGTCTTCGCCCGCCTGACCCTCGACGCGACGCTCGCCAAGCGGGACGTCCCCGGCGGGACGGGGCCCACGCGGGTGCGGGCGGCGCTGGCGGCGGCGAGAGCACGGCTCGGCTGACGGGCTGGCACAGCCGGCCGTTGCGCCGTCAGAGAGCGCGGCAATCGCAGGCTGCCCACCCTGTCGCGGCGGCCTACGCTCGCGCATGAAGTTCACACGACTCACCCACGGAATCGGCGTGTCCATGCCCGATGGCTCGACCCTGCCCATCATCCACGTGGTGGGTATCGGGCGCAACTACGCCGAGCACGCGGCAGAGCAGGGCGAGAGCGTGCCCGAGCGTCCGATGGTCTTCACCAAGAACCCCGCGGCCTGTTGTCTCGACGGCGAGGACATCGTCATCCCCGACCTCTGCCGCGACGAGGAGACCGGTGGACCCGAGCAGGTGGACTACGAGGCCGAGCTCGGAGTCGTGATCGGGTCGGCCGCCAAGGATGTCTCGGTCGAGAACGCGCTCAAGTACGTGCTCGGGTACACCTGCGTGAACGATGTCTCCGCCCGCTGGTGGCAGAAACAGGGCGCGGGCGGGCAGTTCTGCCGCGGCAAGAGCTTCGACACGTTCTGCCCGGTCGGGCCGACGCTGGTTCCGGTAGGCGAGATCGAGGACCCGCAGGGGCTCAGGCTCGTCTGCCGCGTCAACGGCACGGTCATGCAGCAGGACTCGACCGCGAGCATGATCCACCCGGTGGCGTCGCTGATCGCCGAGCTCTCTCGCGCGACGACGCTCGTGCCCGGCACGCTCATCATGACGGGCACGCCCAGCGGTGTTGGCATGGCTCGGACGCCCCAGGTCTGGCTGAAGGCCGGCGACTCGGTCGAGGTCGAGATCGAGAAGATCGGCACGCTCAAGAACAAGGTCGTGGACGGCTGACTGGCCCCGCTCATGCCGGGCCACGCCGTCATGCAGCGGTTGGCTGTATATTCACCGCATGATCGGCAGACTCGGCCTCCGTATCAGTGCTGTCTTTCGCGCCACCGCCCCCGACCCGTTCGTGGTGGCGGTGCTGCTGACGTTGCTTACCTTCGTGCTCGCGTTCACGCTGACCGATACCAAGCCGACTGATGTGGTGGACCACTGGGGAGGCTCGTCGGGCGTGTGGTCGCTGCTCGGCTTCGGCATGCAGATGTGCCTGATCCTGGTGACCGGGCACGCGCTGGCCTCGAGCCCGCCGGTCTCGGCGGTGCTCAACCGTCTCGCCGCGCTCCCGCGCACGGGCGCCCAGGCCGGGGCGCTCATCGCGTTCGTCGCCTGCACGCTGTCGGTCTGCAACTGGGGGCTCGGCCTGATCGCCGGGGCGCTGTTGGCCAAGCGGGTTGGTGAGGAGATGGAGCGTCGGGGCCGCCCGGCGCACTACCCGCTCCTCGCAGCGGCGGGGTATCTCGGCTTCATCGTCTGGCACGGGGGGTTCTCCGGCAGCGCTCCGCTCAAGGTGACCACCGCGCGGGGGCTCACCGACATCTTCGGGGAGTCGCCGCCGATCGAGACGATCGATCTGTCGCAGACGCTGCTCAGCCCGCTCAATCTCGTCGTCACCGGCGGCCTGATCATCATGGTGCCGCTGCTGGTGATGGCCCTGTCGCCGCGGGACGAGCGAGACATGCAATCGATGGGGAGTTTCGGCGTCGCACCCGAGGAACCGCCGTCGAAACCGGCCGACGAGGAGCCCAGTCCCTTCCTGCCGCGTCTGCTCGAGGACACCCCGCTCGTGACGCTCGCGCTGGTCGGGCTCATCGGCTGGTGGGCGTGGCGGTTCTATGTGCCCAGGACGGACCACGCGTCGGGGATCTTCGATCTGAATCCGGACTCGGTCAACCTCACGATGCTGCTGCTCGGTCTGATCTGTCACGGCACGCCGCGGAGGTATGTCCGCGCGGTCGAGCGGGCCGCGGCGAGCTGCGCCGGCATCATCCTGCAGTTCCCGCTCTACGCGGGGATCATGGCGGTGATGAAGACGAGCGGCCTGACGTCAATGCTCGCGGAGGCGATCGCGGCCAACGCCACGCCGCAGACGCTCCCGGTCTTCACCTTTCTGAGCGCCGGCATCGTCAATCTGTTCGTCCCGTCCGGCGGCGGGCAGTGGGCGGTGCAGGGGCCGATCGCGATGCAGGCCGCTATCGATGCGGGCGTGAGCCCCGCGAAGATGGTCATGGCCGTGGCCTACGGCGACCAACTGACCAACATGCTCCAGCCGTTCTGGGCGCTGCCGGTGCTGGCGATCACCGGCGTGAAGGCGCGGGACATTGTGGGGTACACCGCGCTGGTGATGGTGGTGGCGTCCGCTTGGGTCGTGCTGTGGCTGGTGCTGGTGCCGTAGTGCACGGGTGGGCGCGTCCGTGAGTATCAGGGCCCCGCGGCACCCGCGGCACCGCCGAGAACCGCGATCCCGAAGATCACGACAATGACGATGTAGGCCAGCGTTGCGAGCATTCCCAGTGCGCCCATGACGACGCTGATGATGCCGCAGATCTTTCCGCCCTGCGTCAGTCCGCGGCCGGTCGGGTCCATCTCGTGCAGATCCATGCTCTTGAGATCACCGTTGGCCATGATCCATGCGATCACCCCCAGAATCCAGCCGATGCCGCATCCCAGATTGAGGACCAGACTCAGAATGCCGAGCGTGAGCACGGTCGAGCCTCGGTGTGGCCTCATGACAGGGGCCGTGGGGTCGGTCGGAGGGGGCGGTGTCCATGCGGCGGCTCCCGATCGGTGTGCGTGCTGCGGAGCTTATCATGCCGCGCTATGGGTGATGCCCGGACCCAATCTGAAGACGCCGCTTCGATCGTGCGGGCCTGTATCGACGCGTGCGATGCGGGCCGTGCGGCGCGGGGTGCGATTGACAGACTTGGCTCGATGGCCGACGCGAGCGTGCTGGCGATCGGCAAGGCCGCGGGGCCGATGGCCCGGGCGTATGGAGAAGTCGCGCAGGCTCCGCGCCGGTGTTTCGTTCTCGGCCCGGACGGGGCGGCAACGGGCGACGGTCTTCCGGCCGGCTCGGAGGTCTGGCCCGCGGATCATCCGATCCCGACGGCTCGGAATGTCGAGGCGGCGGGGCGACTTCTCGCGTGGTTGGCCGAGGGCGGGCGGGACGAGCCTGAGCAGCCGGCCGATCTGGTCGTGCTGCTTTCCGGCGGTGCGTCGGCGATGTTGTGCACGCCGCGAGAGCCGCTCGCGCTCGAGCAACTCGGCCGGATGACCGACGCGCTGCTCCGGAGCGGGGCGAGCATCAACGAGTTGAACGCGGTCAGGAAGCATCTCGAGGTGCTCAAGGGCGGGGGGCTGTTGCGTGCGGCCCTGCGGAATCCGGGCGGCGAGGGTGGCCAGTCGCGTGTCGTCACCCTCGTGCTCTCAGACGTGCTCGGCGATCCGCTCGATGTGATCGGCTCCGGGCCGACCTCGCCCGACCCGACGACGTTTGCCGATGCGCTCGCCGTGCTCGAGCGATACGGGTTGACGGGGGAAGTGCCCGCCGCGACGGATCTGCTCGAGCGGGGTCGCGCGGGCCGGATCCCCGAGACCCTCAAGCCCGAGGACCCTGAATGCATGCACGCCGAGCACCACGTCATCGGCAACAACCGTCTCGCGATCGATGCCGCCTGCGCCGAGGCCGAGCGGTTGGGGTACACCGTCATCGCGCGCCGGGAGATGGTGGAGGGTGAGGCGGCGGTCGTCGGCCGCGAACTTGCGCGCGCGGCCCTGCGCCTACGCGACAGCGCGAGCCCTTCGGCGAGGACGCCCGCGCGTGCCTGTCTGGTCTGGGGCGGCGAGACCACGGTCACGGTCGGCGACGCTCCGGGCCTTGGCGGGCGGAACCAGGAACTTGCGCTAGCCGCGGCGTGCGAACTCGCGAACGCTGGACCGGCCTCCGGCCACTCGGCCGAATCACCCGCGATCACGATCATCAGCCTCGCAACCGACGGGCGCGACGGACCGACAGACGCGGCCGGTGCAGTCGTGGACGGCTCGACGTGTGCGCGCATCAGCGCCGCCGGGCTCGACGCCGACGACGCGCTCGGGCGGCACGACAGCTACCCGGCGCTCGAGGCCGCGGGGACGCTGCTCCGCACCGGGCTCACCGGCACCAACGTCAACGACGTGATGGTCGCGCTCGTCGGGCGGTGAGGGATTCTCGCTATGGCTGGCCCGACGGAGCCTGCGCCGGCGTGCCGGCCCCGGCGCGATTTCGGCGCCGGCCGCGGGCCTCGTCGCGGCGTGCGGGTGGTGCGGCCTGGTCGGCCTCGCTCGCGGGCTCGGTGCCGGCTCCCTGTTCGACGAGTTTCATCTGGAACTCGTACATCGAGCGTCGGTAGTGGGGGCTCCAGATGCCGTGGGCGAAGCGGGGATAGAGCATCGTCCCGAAGTCCTTGTCGGCGTCCTGCAGTGCGCGGATGAGCTTGATGGAGTTCTGCACGTGGACGTTGTCGTCCACCATGCCGTGCACGATGAGCAGGTTGCCCTTGAGGTTCTTGGCTGCGGCGACAACCGAGGTCCCGGCGTAGCCCTCGGGGTTGTCCTGCGGCGTCTGCATGTACCGCTCGGTGTAGATCGAGTCGTAGTCGTTCCACGAGGTGACCGAGCCGCCGGCGATACCCGCCGCGAAGTGGTCCGAGTGGGTCATCGCGAAGGCGGTCATGAAACCGCCGTAGCTGAAGCCCGACATGCCGATGCGTGAACCGTCGACGTAGGGCTTCTCCTTGAGCCACCGCATGAGGTCGTCGATGTCCTTCATCTCTTCGGTGCCGAGCTTGCGGTAGGCGACCCAGGCGCTGCGGGCGCCCTTGCCGCTGGCCGAGTAGGGCTCGCTTCGGCAGACGATAAAGCCGGATGCCGCGAGCATCTGGTCCTGCGTGCGTCCGCCCGACCACGTGTCCCGCACGGTGGGGGCGTGGGGGCCGGCGTAGGTCAGGAACCAGACCGGGTAGGTCTTGTTGGGATCGAACTCGGGCGGGTAGATCAGCTGGACCTCCAGCGCGACCGGGTCGTCCTCGGTCGAGCGCGACGCGGGGGCATTGGTCAGTTCCATGCGCCCGAGTTCCCATTCTTCGAGCTCAAAGACGGGATTGGTGTCGAGCGTTCGGACGAGCTTGCCGTCGCGGTCGAGCAGCACGGCCTGATCGGGCTGGTCGGCGTTGGACCAGAAGTCGGCGATGTAGGAGCCGTCTGTGCTGATGCTCGTCCGGTGGGTGCCCCGTTCGGTGGTGATGCGGCGGAGGTTGGAGCCGTCGAGGTTGACCGCGTACAGGCTCGAACCGATCGGTGAGTCGGCGGTGCAGTTGAAGTACATCTCGCCCCGCTCCTGGTCGAGCCGCTCGACGCCGCGGAACTCCCACGGGCCCTCGGTCACGCGGTTGAGCAGCTCGCCCTCGCCCGAATAGCGGTAGACGTGCTGCCAGCCGTCGCGCTCGCTGGAGAGCAGGAACGTGCCGTCTTCGAGGTGCTGGAAGTAGGCGGGCGCCTCGATCCAGGCCTCGGTGCGGTCGCGGAGGAGGCGGCGGGGCTCGCCGCCCGATGTCGGCGTCGTGCAGAGGTCGAGCCAGGTCTGGGCGCGGTCCTGCACCGAGAAGCAGATCTTGGAAGAGTCCGGCCACCACCTCACGCTGGAGACGATGAACGAGCCGGCGGTGTAGCCGGAGAGATCCACAAACCGCGGCTCGCCTCCCGCGGCATTCGCGATGCCGAGGCGCACGTCGGGGTTGGGCCGGCCGGGTTTGGGATACTCGGTGACCAGGACCTCCTGCGGCTCGACCGCGTCGTCCACGATCGTGAACCGGTCCACCTTGGTCGAGTCAGTCTCGTAGAACGCGATGGAGGAGCTGTCGGGCGACCACCAATAGGCCCGCCAGTTGCGGCCGTAGATCTCCTCAAAGTAGATCCACGCGTTCTTGCCGTTCCGCACGTTCTCAGAGCCGTTGGTGGTGAGGCGGACCTCGATGCCGGTGGCGGTCTCGACGGTGTAGAGGTCGTGCGCGCGCACGAACGCGGCGTACTGGCCGTCGGGGCTCAGCGACGCGAGCTCTTCCTCGCCAGGGGCGGAAGTCAGGCGCCGGGCCCACGAGCCGTCGAGCGCCACGGCGTACAGATCCTCGGAGTGCGTGAACAGTCCGACTCCACCCGCCCGGCTGCTCAGGCGGGCGCGGCTCGCGGTGCGGGCGTCGATGCCGGGCAGGGTCTCGATCGCCGCGTCGATCGCCGAGCGGTCCTCGCCTGTCACGGTCTCGATGTAGCGGCCGGTCGCCGCCTCGACCAGCCAGCGGTCGCCTCCACGTGAGATGATGTAGTGCTCATCGTCGCGCCACTCGACGCCCCGCATCGGCGAGCCGCTGAGGTTTGGGCGGTCGCGGCTGTTGATGGCCTCGTAGGTGATTCGCTTCGGCGCCGCGCGGTCCTCTTCCAGCGGCGGCAGATCGGCGGTGAGCAACGGAATCTCGCGGGGCAGACGGAGCACGCTGTGCGTCGCGCCCTCGGCCACCTCGCCGTCGAAGAAGTTCCAGGTGACGAGGCTGTCCTCGGCGGCGGGTTCCAGCATCGCGACCACAAGATTGCCCAGCGGCTGGTCCACAGGGATGATGTAGTCTCCCGCCTCGATGCCGCGGTTGGCAGCGTCCACACGGGTCGTGACGGTGACCATCCGGTGGCCCTGGAACGGCCGGTCCTCCTGCTCGAACGCCTCGATGATCGAGGCCTCGGACTCGACCTCGACATCCTCCCGCAGCAGCTGGACCGTAATTCCGTGCTGCTGCAGTTTGTTGGCGATCCCACGCCGCTCCTGCGGCAGGACGTACGCCCACGGGCGCTGCACCTCGACGCGGGCGATGAAGTTGTCGAGGACCTCGACTTCGTAGTCCTGCGCCTCGTCGGTCGGGACGCGGCGGCCGTCCTGCTCGACCTCCACAAACCCCTTGGCGATCGCGGGTTCCGGGAGGGCGACCGGCGTGGTGCGGATCGGGGTGGGCGCGGTGTTCTTCGATCCCGACGCGGCCCGCTTGTCAGCCGCGTCCATCAACGCCACGACTTCCTCACGGTTGGACGCGATGTCTTCGAGCACAGCCCGACAGAAGTCACGAGTGGCGATGACACGCTCCTCAAACGTCGCGTAGCTGTACGCCTCGCTCAGGACCGCGATGCGGTTGCGCATGCCGAAGTAATTGGTGCTGTAGCGGGGGGCGGCGGGGAACGTTGTCCAGCGGGTGTGCTCGTCGGCGAAGTTGCCGTAGGTGAACGTCTCGTGCCCGTGCGACTCGCGGAGCGACTCGGTGATGCGCGGCAGCATCGTGTCGCGGACGTACTCCACGAGCTCGACGTCGCCGCCGGGGTGTTTGGGGCCGGAGTACGTCAGGACGTAGCGGTGGTGGGAGCCGTTGGTCGTGTGGGTGTCGATGAAGACATCCGGGTCCCACTGTCGGAACGCCCGCAGCAGCGCCCGAGTCTCCGGGGCCTCGGCCTTGATGAAGTCGCGGTTGAGGTCGAGACCCTGGGCGTTGGGCCGGACGCCCATGCGCTCGGGGCCCACCTGGCCGGGACGGTTGCCTTCGGCCATCTTCTCGTTGCCGTCGGCGTTGTAGATCGGCGCGAGGCAGATCACGTAGTCCTTGAGCAGCGGGTGGTCGTCGGTGGTGCCGAGTTCCCGGGCGAGCATGAGCAGAGCTTCCTTGCCGCAGACCTCACCGGCGTGGATGTTGCCGATCAACATCGCGACCAGCTTGCCGGAGGCCCGTGCCTCCTCGGGCGTCGAGACCGGCGGGTCGGCGACGATCAGCAACGGGAGGGTGCGACCCTCGCCGCTTTGGCCGAGCGTGCCCAGCGAGATCGCGGGCGACTCAGCGGCCAGCGCCTCGCACAGCGCCATCACGTCGGCGTGCGTCGAGGTCTGCGAGAACGCCGTCCGCTCGGCGGTGGTCGTCAAGTCCTGCCCAAGCGAGGGGCTGGGCATGGAGAGCGACTGCACACCGACGGCGAGCGCGAACAGCAACGAACGGACAGGCGATTTCATGGGCGTTTCTCCGGCAGGGACATCTGTCTACAGCGTAGTGAGTTCTCGCTCCGGGCGCATGCGGAGAACGGGTGCAATTGCGTCTCCCTGCACGGTGTGGATGCACTCGGGCCCTGCAGCGGATACTCTGAGCCGATTGGTCCGACCCGGATCCCCGCCACGCTTGATGAGGAGCCATCGATGGCAAGACCCGTGACCCTGTTTACCGGCCAATGGGCCGACCTGCCGCTCGCGACAATGGCCGAGAAGGCCGCCTCGTTCGGCTATGACGGCCTCGAACTCGCCTGCTGGGGCGATCACTTCGACCCGGTCAAGGGGGCGGCCGACAAGGCGTACTGCGACGCCCGCCACGCGCTGCTCGGCGAGCACGGCCTGCGGTGCTGGGCCATCTCAAACCATCTGGTCGGCCAGGCGGTCTGCGACCCCATCGACGAGCGGCACAAGGCGATCGTGCCGCCGCACGTCTGGGGCGACGGCGAGGCCGAGGGCGTGCGCCAGCGGGCGGCGGACGAGATGAAGGCCACCGCCAGAGCCGCAGCCAACCTCGGCGTGCCGGTGGTCAACGGATTCACGGGCTCGGCGATCTGGCACAAGCTGTATTTCTTCCCGCCGACCGGCGAGAAGGACGTGAAGGCCGGGTTCGACGACTTTGCCGAGCGGTGGGGGCCAATTTTCGATGTCTTCCAGGAGGAGGGCGTGAAGTTTGCTCTTGAGGTCCACCCGTCGGAGATCGCCTACGACATCTACACCGCCGAGCGCGCGCTCGAGGCCGTCGGGCACCACCCGGCGTTCGGGTTTAACTTCGACCCGAGCCACCTCATCTGGCAGGGGATGGACCCGGCGCGGTTCATCGACACGTTCCCCGACCGCATCTTCCACGTGCACATGAAGGACACCGTGACCCGTCTCGACGGCACGAGCGGCATCCTGTCGTCGCACCTTGGCTTCGGCGATCCGCGGCGTGGGTGGGACTTCCGATCGGTTGGCCGCGGCGATGTCAACTTCGAGGAGATCATCCGCTCGCTCAACCGGTGCGGCTACGACGGCCCGCTCAGCGTGGAGTGGGAGGACTCGGGGATGGACCGCGAGCACGGGGCGACCGAGAGCTGCGAGTACGTGCGGAACGTGGACTTCACGCCGTCGGGGCGTGCGTTTGATGCGGCGTTTGAGGATTGACCGTGAGCACTACTGAGAAGAACCGAATCCGTCACGGCATGATCGGCGGCGGTCAGGGCGCGTTCATCGGCGGCGTGCACCGCATGGCCGCCCGCCTCGACGGCCTGTATGAGCTTGTCGCGGGTGCCCTGTCCTCGACCCCGGAGAAGTCGATCGCCAGCGGCCGCGAACTCGGCCTGGCCGAAGACCGGTGTTACCCGACATGGCAGGCCATGCTCGAGGGCGAACTCGCCCGGCCCGAGGCCGAGCGCATCCAGGCGGTGAGCATCGTCACGCCCAATCACGCGCACTTCGAGCCCGCGATCGCGTTCGCGGACGCCGGATTCGCCGTCATCCTCGACAAGCCGATGGTCCACACCGTCGAGCAGGCCGAGGCGCTCGCCCGCAAGGTTCGCGAGCGCGACGCGATCTTCGCCGTGACGTACAACTACTCGGGCTACCCGCTCGTCAGGCAGGCCCGCGAGATGGTCCGGTCCGGCGAGATCGGCGAGGTCCGCAAGGTCGTCGTCGAGTACAACCAGGGCTGGCTCGCGACCAAGCTCGAAGAGTCGGGCCAGAAGCAGGCCGACTGGCGGACCGACCCGTCGCGCTCGGGCGTCGGCGGGTGCATCGGCGACATCGGGTCCCACTGCGAGCAACTCGTCGGTTCGATCACGGGGCTCGAGATCGAGCACGTGTGCGCCGACCTGACGACCTTTGTGCCGGGTCGCCAGCTCGACGACGACGCGAATCTGCTGCTGCGGTTTAAGGGCGGTGCCCGGGGCCTGCTCTTCTGCTCCCAGATCTGCGTCGGCGGCGAGAACGACCTCCGCATCCGCGTCTGGGGCACCAAGGGCGGGCTTGCCTGGCATCAGGAGGAGCCGAACCGACTGCTGGTGCACCGGCTCGATCAGCCCGATCAGGTCTACCGACGGGGCAACGGGTATCTCGCCGAGGCCGCGACCGCCGGCACGCGACTCCCGTCCGGTCACCCCGAAGCATTCATCGAGGCGTTCGCCAACGTGTACAAGGGAGTCGCCGCAGCTATCCATGCGGGTGGCGGGGCCGATGCGCCGGAACGGTTCGACTTCCCCGGAGTCGATGATGGCGCCCGGGGCGTGAGATTCATTCACCGGACAGTCGAGAGCAGCAGGAGCGAACAGAAATGGACCGCGCTTTGACAAACACTTTCCCTCGGCCCGCACTCGGCGGCGTTGGCCGGCTCGCGTTGTGCCTGCTTGTTTCGTTCGCGTCTTACGCGGTCGCGCAGCGAACCGCGCAGACAGACACCCCCGCCGCGAACGACTGGACGGTCCTGTTTGACGGCGAATCGCTCGACGGCTGGACGACCAGCGGGAACCGCGACGCGTGGCTCGTCAAGGATGGTGAACTCCACACCACCGGGAAGGGCGGATGGTGGCTCCGCACCGAGAAGATGTACCGCGACTTTGACCTCATGCTCGAGTTCAACGTGCCAAGGAACGGCAATTCCGGCGTCGGGATCCGCGGCTCGGCGACGGGCGACCCCGCGTTCACCGGCATGGAAGTCCAGATCTACGACAACCACGGCGACAAGCCGGGCCTGAACACCTGCGGCGCGGTCTACAACGCCATCGCTCCGACAGAGTCCGCCGTGAACCCGGCCGGGCAATGGAACACCTACCGCATACGGCTGGTCGGCGACACGCTGGATGTCTGGCTCAACGGGACGCACATTCACGATGCCGCGAAGCTCGACGAGCGGGGGTTCTTCCGCTCGCCGGACCAGCCGATCCCGCTCAACGCGCGCCTGACGACCGGGTATATCGCGCTGCAGGACCACGGCAACCCGGTCCGCTTCCGCAACATCAAGATCCGTGACCTCTCGCCCGACCCGGACGCCGGCGGGTTCACCCCGATCTTCCGCACCTCGCTGGACGATTCGTCATGGACCGAACGCGGCAGTGGATCGTGGACGGCCGAGACCGATCAGGTCGGCGCGATCAACCTCACCGGCCGCGACGGCCCCGGTCACCTGTTCACCGATCGGGTCTTCAAGGACTTTGAGGTCCGCGCGTTCGTGCGGGTCAACACGCGGGGGAACTCCGGCCTCTACGTCCGTGTCCGGCCCAAGCGCGACAACCCCGACGACTGGCCCGATGGCTACGAAGCCCAGATCGATAACGACGATCCGAACAACTGGACCGGGTGCATCTACGGCCGGGCCAAGCCCCGCGGCACCATGGACGAGACACTGCAGACCCGCGACGGAGCGTGGTTTGACTACCGCGTGCGGTGCGTGGGTGACCATGTGCAGACATGGATCGACGGCGTGCCGATGGTTGACGCGATGCTGCAGGACTACGCCGACGGCCACATCGCCTTCCAGACGCACCACCCCGGCAATGTGATCGAGTATCGCGAGATCGAAGTGCGCAAGATGCGGGCTGAGCAACCGGACGCAGCCCCGCGTGGTGTCGAAACCGCCCAGTGAGGCCGAACTGGCTCGTCAGCCGATGAGGTCGATCGGCCCGACCGGCGGGCAGAGGCCTCTCGAAGAGGCTTCCTCAAACAGTCTGGTGAGTGCTGCACGCCCCGCCTGGCCCATGTCCGTCGTCATGTCGTTGACATACATCCCGAGGTATCGCTCGACGAGGGCGTCGTCGCTCCACTCCGGCCGGTCACCAACCCGAGCCAGCAGGAAGCGGCGGCTCACGTCCGGGTTTGCGCGCGCATGTGCGACCGACTCGGTCAGCAGCCCGGCGACCGTCGCCTCCGCACCCTCGCCGAACCGCTCGTCGATTTCGCGCCGGATGACGTTCAGCCCGAGCGGCAGGAGCAGGCCCGTCTCCTGCTTCCACCAGGCGCCCAGGTCGGCGACCTCGCGCAGCCCGAGCTCGGCGTGGGTGAGCTGGGCCTCGTGGATCAGCACCCCCGCGTCGGCTCGCCCCTCGGCCACTGCGCCGGTGATCTCGTGGAACGGCATCGCTTCGTACTCGAACGGCCCGTCCATCAGCACGGAGAGCACGCAGAACGCGGTGGTGCGGTCACCGGGCACCGCGAGCTTCGGCCGCTGCCCCCGCAGGCACCCCTCGCACATCACGGTGGAGTCCTGCCGCACGACAATCTTCGGCCCGTAGCCGTCCCCGAACGACCCGCCGCACGCGGTGATGCGGTAGCGGTCCTGCACGAAGGGATAGGTGAACGCGCTGATCGCGGTGATATCAAGGTCGCCCTTGCTCGTCGCGCGTTCGTTGAGGGCCTGGATGTCGGCCGCGACGGGGTCAAAGGTGAAGCCGCGGGTGTCGAGCGCCGGGCGGCCGTCGCTGCCCGCGAGCGGGGCCCCTTCGGCGTCCCGCATGCCGGCGAGCGGCCACCACATGACGAGGTCGTCGGCGTCGGGCGAATGGGCGAGCGTGATCGTCTTGGTCATGCGGGTCCCTGTGCGCGGTGGTGGGGGCGGTGCGGGCAGCTATTTCTCGGCGAAGATCTTGAGCTGCCCCGCCTCGCTGATCGGCCCGGTCTCCGGCTTGTCGGGATCGAGACGGTACTGACCCGTCCAGCACGCCGAGCAGTAGTGCTCCGCTTTGTGCTGCATGCACCCGAGCATGCCCTCGAGCGAGAGGTAGTGCAGGCTGTCCACGCCGAGGAACTCGCGGATCTCCTCCACGGATCGTTCCGCAGCGATGAGCTGATCGCGGGTGGCAAAGTCGACCCCGAAGTGGCACGGGTGCCGGATCGGCGGGCACGAGATCCGCAGGTGGATCTCTTTGGCCCCGGCCTCGCGGATCTGGATCATCTTCTCGCGGGTCGTCGTGCCGCGGACGACCGAGTCGTCCACGACCACCACCCGCTGGCCCCGCACGATCTCTTCAACGACGTTCAGCTTCAGGCGGACGGCGGCGCGGCGGGCCTCCTGCGTCGGCTTGATGAACGTCCGTCCGACGTATCGATTGGGCACGATGCCCTCGCGGTAGGGCAGCCCGCTGGCGCGTGCGTAACCGTTCGCGGCGGACCGGCCGGAGTCCGGCATCGGCATCACAAAGTCGGCATCGACGGGAGCCTCACGCGAGAGTGCCTCGCCGAGCAGCTCGCGGACCCGCTGGACATTCTGGCCGAAGATCTGGCTCGCCGGGCTGGCAAAGTAGACGTGCTCGAAGGCGCAGTGGGCCGGCTGCGAGCTCCGGTCGGTGAAACGCCTTGAGGTCATGCCCTTGGCGTTGATCGTGATGATCTCGCCCGGCTCAACCTCGCGGAGGAACGTCGCGCCCACGACATGCAGCGCGACGGTCTCGCTCGCCACGACGAAGTAGGTCTTGCCGCCCTCTTCGATCTTGCCCAGCACCAGCGGACGCCAACCCCAAGGGTCGCGCGCCGCTTCGAGCCGATCGGGAAACAGGAGCACCAGCGAGAAGGCCCCCTGCAGCCGGCGGAGCGTCGCGGCGATGGGGTCGGCCTGCGACTGCTGGGCCGGCGAGGCGAGCAGATGGACGATGACTTCGGTGTCGCTGGTGGTGTGGAAGATGTGACCGGCGTCTTCGAACTCCCGGCGGTGGGCCTCGGCGTTGATCAGGTTGCCGTTGTGCCCGACGGCGACCTGCCCCCCGACGAACGACTGCAGCAACGGCTGCACGTTGCACGCCTTCGACCCGCCGGCGGTGGAGTACCGATTGTGGCCGATGGCCCCGGCCGTCCCGGCGCGGGCCAACCGATTCAGGGTGTCCTCGTTGAAGACGTCGGAGACCAGCCCCATCCCGGCGGTCGCCTCGAGCGTCACGCCGTCGGAAACCGCGATGCCGGCCGATTCCTGGCCCCGGTGCTGCTGGGCGTAGAGGCCGAGATAGGACAGGTGCACGCCCCGGGGGTGCCCCCAGATGCCAAAGACGCCGCATTTCTCGCGCGGCCCGGGGGCGAAGATCGAGCCGGACTGGTCAACGGGCAGGTGGACGTCTGGTCGCATGGGGCTCTTTCGGGGTGGTGTGAGCGATACTCTAGCGGGTCGAGAACGCGACGCGTTGCTTGACCGGGGCCCAACCCGCCCCTTCAATCCCGCCCCGGGGACTTGCCCGGATCGGAACTCCGGCCCGCAGACGCGGTCGTCGGCCGATCGCCACACCTCCCCGGGGTCGTGTTTCGTGTTTCTGTGGCACCCGACCGTGTCCCGCCTCAGGGTGAGCCGGTCCCAGACGGATGGAGTTCAATATGGCCCGTTATACAGGTCCCAAGGTCAAGTTGTCCCGTCGCGTCGGCGTCCCGATCGCCGACATCCCCAAGCACACCTCCAAGCGTGCCCTCAACCCCAACGGCGTCCACGGCTACCGTGGGCGGCGTCTGCGGGCCTACGGCATCCGCCTGAACGAGAAGCAGAAGCTCCGCTACCACTACGGCATGCTGGAGAAGCAGTTCCGCCTGACCGTTGACGAGGCCTCGCGCCGCCCCGGCAACACCGGCGAGATCCTGCTGCAGCTTCTCGAGCAGCGTCTCGACAACGTCATCCGTCGCGCCGGCCTGGCTCGGACGATCTGGGCCGCCCGCCAGATGGTGGCGCACGGCCACGTCCTGCTCAACGGCCGCAAGACCGACCGCCCCAGCTGCCAGGTCAGCGTGGGTGACACCATCACCCTCAAGACCAAGGTGCACAAGCTTGCGCGTGAGGGCATGGAGTCGCTCGCGGGCCACGAGGTGCCGGGGTGGATCCAGTTCAACCCTTCGGAGTTGACGATCAAGATCGCGTCGAGCCCGACCTCGGACCAGACGCCGTTCGACGTCAACACCAACCTCATCGTCGAGTTCTACCGCTGATGCGGTTCATCGGGCGGGCCCGACGCGGATCGCCCGGCTGTTCATTCACCGCGCCCCCAATGCGCGCACGGGGTCTTCCATGCTGAAGACGATCCGCAAGTACAACAAACTCATCCTCGGCGTCGGCGGCACCCTGCTGCTGGTCGCGTTCCTCGTGCCGCAGGCGATCCAACAGCTGGGCAAGGCCTCGCAGGGACGGTCCGTCGGTACGATGGACGGCCGCAAGATCACGGTCGCCGACTACGACCGCGCTACGCGTGAGCTCACCGCCGTCGAGTCGTTCTACGCCGAGCTCGGGATGGGGCTGCCCATCGCGCTCGACCAGCGTGAGGATGTGGCGCACTGGATGCTGCTGACCCGCGAGGCCGAACGGGCCGGCATGGTCGGCGGTGCGGCCGAAGGGGCGCAGCTGCTCCCGGTCTTCGCCGAGATGCTCGTTCGCAGCAGTTTCGAGCAGCAGTATCAGCGGATGGCCCAGCAGGTCATGCTCCAGTTCCCCGACCAGGTGCGCGCGCAGGAAGAGCAGGCCATGATCGGTCTAGGCCGGATCAAGCAGCAGGTCGCCGGCAAGGCACGGCTGCTCGAGTCCGAGTTCGACCAGACGCTCGCCAAGCTGCAGGGGGTCCTGCGGCTGGTCAATTCGTATCGCTACGCGGAGCGGCTCTCCGACAGCCAGACCATCCTGATCTCGCAGCGCCTGGCAGACGCGGTGGTGGTCGATTCAGCGTTTCTCTCGGCCCGCCGCCTGATGGATGAGCGGCTCGAGCCGACGCCGGAACAACTGCGCGCGCAGTTCGACGCCTACAAGGCGGTCAAGCAGGGCGAGGGGGAGTTCGGCATCGGCTACCTGCTGCCGCCCCGCATCAAGCTGGAGTGGATCGAACTGAGCCCGCGGCTGATGCGGGAAGTGCTGACGATTTCGCTCCTCGATGCGACCAAGCACTGGCAGCAGAACCGCGGCCGTTTCCCCGGCGAGTTTGAGGCCGAACGCGCGAACGTCGAGAACGAGCTCAAGACCGCGGAGTTGGAGAAGGTCTTCAACACCGCCGAGTCGGTGGTGCGGGCCGAGATCCTTTCGGCGGTCAGGCCTCTTGAGCAGGACGGCGATTACAGGGTGCTGCCCAGCGACTGGGCGAGCAAGAAGCCCGACTTTGTCAAGATGGCCGACCGGGTTGTCGCGGCGGTCCAGGAAGCACACGGCGTCACGATCCCCACGCCGGCGGTCTACATCCGGGACGCCAACTGGCTCGATGGCGGTTCGTTGCTGTCGCAGCCCGGGATTGGCTCGTCGACGTTCCGCTACGGACGAGAGACCGCGAACTTCCCGCAGCTGATGATGACCGTGCGAGAACTCGCGGGAGACTCGGTGCTCGGGCTCCAGGTCGGGGTGCCGTCAACCGACCTCGTTCTCGAGGGCAACGACCGCTCGCGATACTACTTCACCATTCTCGATGCCGCGGCCACGTCGGTGCCGAATTCCCCCGACGATCTGCTCGACCCGGACCGGCTCACGGCCGACTGGCGGGCGCTGCAGAAGTACCACGAACTGACCGCGGGTGCCGAGGGCTATGTCGAGACGATCAAGAGCGACGGCATCCGTGCGTTCGCCGACACGTTCGGCACCTATGTGCCGCAGAGCAATATCGAAGGTCTTGTCTCCGATCCGCAGCCTCGCGTGGCGGTCAACACCGGCGCTCGCGTGACCCGTGAGGGCACCAGCGGGCTCGGACCGGTGGAGAACAACGAGCTTGTGCAGACGGCACTTCTCGAAGCCGGATCCAAGATCGACCCGCTCACGCCGATCAGCGAGGTCCCCCTCGAAGACCGGATCGTGGTCGTGCCGGTCCCTCGTTCGCTCGGGGTCTCGGTCGCGCAGATCCAAAGCATCGAGCCGCTTACGCGGGAGCTCCTGCCGGTAGCCGTCCGCTACGCACAGCAGCAGCACACGCGTGAGACGTTCCCTGTCGGAACGCCGATGCCGTTCCGCTACGAGATCCTCAAGCAGCGGCACGCCTTCACGCTGGAGAAGCGGAACGAGGACCGCGACGGCGATGGCGCCTCAGACGTCGCACCCGTCGAGGCCGACGCGGCCGATGCCACCGACGAACCCGCGCCGGCCGGGAGCGAGCCGGAGAGCGTCACCGAGCAGGACGGCTGATTCCACCCCAAGACCTGCGCTCTGGCGGCAGTGAGCCCTCAGACCCGGCTCTTGGTCCATCCGCCCTGCAGGAACCTGCCGACAAACAACGCGCACCGCAGCAAGAGCTCGATCGAGAGCCCGATCCAGAGCCACGTCAGACTCGGCTCGTCGCGGAACGGGTTCTGGACGATCGTGCCGTTGGGCAACGGCATATCCACGCCCGAAAAGACGTAGGCCAGGGGAAGGCGCAGAAGGTAAGTCGTCGCCCAGGTGATCGCGAACACGACCTTCATGTCGCCCACGCCCCGCAGCGCCCCGCGGGTCACGATCGCCAGCGCAAACGGCACCTGCACCCAGCCGGTGACCCGCAGCACACCCGGCACCGCCTGCAGGTGCTCCGGCTGCGAGCTGAGCAGCGAGACGAGTTGCTCGGGCATGGTGATAAAGAGCACGCCGAGCGACCCCATCACCAGCGCCGCGATAGTCGCGCACCACGTGACCGCCAGCCGGGCCATGCGGGGGCTGCCCGCGCCGAGGTACTGCCCCGCGAGCGTCGCGGCCGCGAGACTCATGGCGAATCCCGGCATGAAGCTGAACGCCTCGATCCGGATGGCGAGCATGTGCGAGCCGGTCGGGCCGTCGCTCTGGCTCAGGTGGATCACGAACGCGAAGACCAGGAAGTTGCCCACCCACATCCCGAAGGTTTCGAAGAAGTTGGGCAGGCCGACCCGGACGAGGCGTTTGAGCGTGTGCAAGTGGGGGCGCAGGCGATTCCGGCGGAGTCGCACGCCGCCGACGCCCCGAACCAGCATCCACATCACGATCGCGCACCCCACCGCGTTGGCGATGGTGGTGCCCCAGGCGATGCCGCGAACACCGAGGTCGAAGGCGAACGGGTTGTGGAGGAGCACCTCGGTCGCGCGGACCCCTTCATGTTCGACCAGACGGGAGAGGTCCTGCCCACAGAGCGACCAACTGGCGATGACGTTGACGATGTTGACCACGACCATCGCCCAGAGCGGCCGCATCGAGTCGCCCGCCCCGCGCAGCGAGGCGATCCCCGCCATGAGCACCGCCATGAACGGCATGCCCACCGCGACGACCTGCAGATAGCCGGTGAAGGCCGTCGCTCCCGCCTCGCTCTTGGTCAGTGCGTTGGCGATGGAGGGGGCGACCGCCGCGATCGCGACAGCGACGACCGAGCCGAGCCCCGCCGAGAGCAGCAGCGACTGTCCGACGGCGGCGTTGGCGACCGCGAGTCTGCCGCGGCCGACGCTCCGGCTCACCAGGGCCGTGGTGCCCACGCCGACGGCCATGATGATCAGGCCCATGAACCAGAGGATGTACGCAGCGCTGCCGACGGCGTCTGTCTCGGGCACACCGAGCTGCGCCGAGAGCACGGTGTCGACCAGGCCGACGAACGAGTTGAGGAACGATTCGATCAGGATCGGCCAGCAGAGCACCCAGATCGCGGTGCCCATGCCCAGCCCTGCCAGCCGACCGCTCTTGAGGCGTCCGTCAGGGGTGAGGCCCGGGGCCCCTTCTTCGGGCTTGGGGATGAACATCCCGCTCACCCCACGCCAATCGCCGAGAGTCAGAAATCGGCGTCGGAATCGGGAGCGGAATTGGGGCACGGAGGCAGAATCTTAGGGCGTCGGCATGCCGAGCAGCGTGTCGAGCAACTCCGGCACACCTGCGCCGTGCGTCGCGACGGTCTCGAGCACCGGGCGCCGGCCGGCGACGTCGCGGAGATCGCGCACCAGCTCGTTCTCGCCGGGGTGGTCGGCCTTGTTGCACACAAACAGGTCAGCGATCTCCAGAATGCCGGCTTTGTCCATCTGCACCGCGTCGCCCATGCCCGGGGTCAGGACGACCGCCGTGGTGTCCACGTGCTTGCGGATCTTGGTCTCGTTCTGCCCAGCGCCGACGGTCTCGACAAACACCGTGTCGAACCCGCGCCCGTCGGGGAACTCGACCCCGCCGATGAGCTCGATGATCGCGTCGAGTGTGCTGTAGTCCTCGCCGCTGATCGCCAGTGAGCGGTAGAAGACCGAGTCGCCGAGCCGGTTGAAGTCCACCCGCAGACGATCGCCCAGCAGCGCGCCGCTGGTGATCGGGCTCATGGGGTCAAATGCGACGACCGCGCACCGACCGATCGAGCTGTCCTTCTCTGCACGCACCGTCAACTCGCTCACGAGCTGCGCGACGAGCGTCGATTTTCCCGCGCCGGGCGAACCGGTGATCCCCAGCACCCGCGCCGGGCGTTTCCTCTTGACACTCTTACGCAGAGGCCGGCCGAGGTGCACCAGCGAGATGTCGCGGGCGAGCTGGGCCACCGGGTTGTCGCTCGTGACAGTCGGCGTGTACGTCTTCACAGACTCGACCACCGCCATCGCGATGTCCTCAAGACCCGTCGCGGTGGTGAAGCACTTGGCGATCCCCGCCTCGCGGAGCTTGGCGAGGTCCTCCTGCGGCAGGATGCCGCCCATGTAGACCGGGATGTCCGGACGCCCCAGCTCGCGGAGTGCGTCCATCAGCATCGGGCCGAGCTTCAGGTGCGAGTTGCTCATCATGCTCGCGGCGATGACGTCACAGTCTTCGTCCCGCGCCGAGATCGCCAGGCTCTTGGGCGTCTGCCACAGGCCGGAGTAGATCACGTGGATCCCCGAATCGCGCAGGGCCCGGGCGATGACCTTGACCCCCCGGTCGTGCCCGTCGAGGCCCATCTTGCCCAGCAGCACGCGGGGCCGGTGGTCGAGGCCCTCGCTGCGGTCCTTCTTCTCAAACTCGGTCGTGGGCACGTGAAGCGATTGGGTCATGTGGTGTCCTCAGTGAGCCGGGTTCAATGGACCAAGAGGATAGGAGCCCAACGCCGCAGGGGAGTCTGAGGGGGTCAGGCCCCCCCGCCGAGCACACCGGACGCCAACAGAGCACCAACGATAATCGCGGCCACCGCGAAGCCCATCAGCATCTGCACCAGGCACACGAGGCACGCCGGGCCAAACCCGAAGCCCAAGCGTTTGGAAATCACCGTGCTGAACACCAGGAAGTTGATAGGAAGGACCACCCATGTCGCGGCGTCCGACCCGACCAACCCGACCGCAAACCCGATCCCATAGTTAATCAACGAGGCGATGAAGGTGGTGACATACGCCTCCCCGTACTCAACGCGTTCCTTGGTGACCAACCGGGCGGCGAGTATCAGGAATACCGCACCGAGAAGGCTGCCGATGGCAATTCCCAGAACCGCGCCAAGCAATGCGAAGAGTACCATGAGGACCTCCTGTCTGGCAAAAACCTAACGATGTAGGTAATCGCCGTCAAGAGCCCCCGGTCTCAGACGTTGAAATACTTGGCCTCGGGGTGGTGCACGACGAAGGCGCTTGTCGACTGCTCGGGGTCGATCTGCCAGTTCTCCGTGAGCGCACAGCCGATCCGTCCCGGCTCCAGCAGCGACCAGATCTTCTCCTGATCGCGCATCTCCGGGCAGGCCGGGTAACCCGGGCTGTAGCGGCTGCCGCGGTAGTGCTGGGTGAACAGCTCGCGGATCCGCGGCGAGTCCTCCCCGCCGATGCCCAGCTCCTGGCGGATGCGCTTGTGCCAGAGCTCGGCCAGCGCCTCGGCGGTCTCGACCCCCATGCCGTGCGTGTAGAGATACTCGGTGTAGTCGTCGTTCTCGAAGAGCGTCTTGGCCAGCACGCTGACCTCGCTGCCCATCGTCACGCAGTGCAGCCCGAGGACGTCCGCGTGCCCGGACCCGACCGGGCGGAAAAAGTCGCTGATGCAGAGGCGACGCTTGCCCTCCTGACGCGGGAACGTGAAGCGGAGCAGTTCCTGAAGTTCCGCCGGGCGCAGCTCGGTCGGCGACGCGGTGCCGAGGCCACTCGGGTCGTAGACGATCAGGTCGTCGCCATCGCTCGCGCAGGGCCAGTAGCCGTAGACCACGGCGGGCCGGAGCACATCGTTGTCGCGGAGCTCGGCTTTGAGCCGCTCAAACACCGGCACAATCGTCGCAGCGAGCTTGTCCTGATACTCGGCGTCGCTGAGCTTGCCCTTCTTGAACTGCCACTGCCCGCGGAAGAGGGCGACGGTGTTGATGAACGGGTAGATCTCGTCGAGCTTCACGCGCTCGACGACCCGGCTCCCCCAGAAGGGCGGCGTCGGCACGGGGGCATCGGTAGAAACCGTGCTGCGGGCGGGGGCGGCCTTGACCGCGACCGCTCCGCCTTCCGCGGCCGCCAGTTTCCGCGCTTTGGAGGCCGCGATGGTCTCCTCGGCGCTGGCCCGCTTCTCGACGCGGGCCACGATCTCCCCGTCCAGCGTGTCCAAGGACTTGCCCGCGAGCATGTCCATGAACCGCAGCCCCTCGAACGCGTCCTTGCCGTAGTAGAGCGGGCCCTCGTAGACCGACCGCAAGTGCCCCTCGGCGTAGTGCCGGCTCAGGGCCGCGCCGCCGAGGATCACCGGCACCCGATGGCCCTGCTCTCGCAGCTCTCGCAGGTTGTCCTCCATCACGTGCACGCTCTTGACCAGCAGCCCGGAAAGCCCGATCGCGTCGGCGCCGGTCTCCTGCCACTTGGCCAGGATGTTCGAGAGCGGTTGCTTGATCCCGATGTTGTGCACCTGATACCCGTTGTTGCTCAGGATGATGTCCACGAGGTTCTTGCCGATGTCGTGCACGTCGCCCTTGACGGTCGCCAGCACGATCGAGCCGCGGGCCTTGCCGCCGCTCTTTTCCATGTGGGGCTCGAGATGCGCGACCGCGGCCTTCATGACCTGCGCCGATTGCAGCACGAACGGCAGCTGCATCTGTCCCGATCCGAACAGCTCGCCGACGGTCTTCATGCCGTCGAGCAGGTGGTCGTTGATGATGTCCAGCGGCGAGTACTTCTCCATCGCCGTGGTCAGGGTCTCGGCCAGGCCCTCCTTGTCGCCATCGACGATGTGCGCGCGCAGCTGCTCCTCCAGCGTGAGGTCCGCCTTGGCCACCTGGGTGCTCGCGGTCGACTCGACGTCCTTGAACAGCGCGATGAACGCCTGCAGCGGGTCGAAGTCCTCGTCGGTCACGCCCTCGGGCAGGCCGGTGCCGCCCTTCGACTCGTGCCTGCGGTCGTAGAGGAGGTTCATCGCGGCGCGCTGCTGTTCTTCGGGGATGCGGTTCAGCGGCAGGATCTTCGACGCGTGCACGATCGCGCTGGTCATCCCGGCCTCGACCAACTCGTGCAGGAAGACAGAGTTGAGCACCACCCGGGCGGCGGGCTTGAGGCCGAACGAGACGTTCGACACGCCGCAGGTCATCTGGCACCGGGGCAGGTGCTCGGCGATGAGCCGCGTGCCCTTGATCGTCGCCAGGCCGCTGCGCCGGTCGGGCTCCATGCCGGTCGAGACCGGGAGCACGAGGGGGTCGAAGAACAGGTCGGCCTCGTCGAGCCCGTGGACGGTTGTCGCGCGGTGGTGCGCGCGCTGGGCGATCGCGAGCTTGCGGTCGGCCGTTCGGGCCATGGCGTTGTCCTGGTCCTCGTCGATCGAGCCGATGACCAGGGCCGCGCCGTGCGCGCGCGCCAGGCGGCAGATCGCGTCGAACTTCTCCTCGCCGTCCTCGAAGTTGGCCGAGTTGATGACGCACTTGCCGGGCGACCGCTCGAGCGCGGCCTCCATGGTCTTGATCTGGGTCGAGTCGATCATCAGCGGCGCATCGACCTGCTGGGCGACCCGGTTGACGACCTCCGCGATGTCGCGGGCGTTGTCGCGCCCGGCGTAGTCCACGTTGAGGTCGAGGATGTGGCTGCCCTCACGCATCTGCGAGCGGGCCAGCGCGACGATCCCGTCCCAGTCCTCCTCTTCGAGCAGGCCCTTGAACTTGCGGCTGCCCGAAGCGTTCATGCGTTCGCCGACGATCAGGAAGGACGTGTCCTGGCGGAACTCGGTGGGGGAGTACAGGCTCGTGCCTGCTGCGCCCAGCGGTTCGAGCGTCCGCTCGGCCCGCGGGGTCTGGGCGATCGCGCGAGCGAGCCGGTCGATGTGGTCCGGCGTCGTGCCGCAGCAGCCGCCGACGAGGCCGACGCCGTACTCGCGGACGTACTTGGCCAGCGTCTCAGCGAACGCCTCCGGCCCCAGGGGGAAGTGCGTCCGCCCCTCCATCAGCACGGGCAGGCCGGCGTTGGGCACGACCGACACGTGCCGGTCCCAGTGCTTGGAGAGGTACTGGACGTGCTCGGCCATCTCGACCGGGCCGGTCGCGCAGTTGAGCCCGAGCGAGGCGATCGGGTAGCCCCGCAGCGCCGCGACGGCCGCCTCGATCGACGTGCCGAGCAGCATGGTGCCCGTGGTCTCGATCGTGATGGAGACCAGGATGGGGATGTCCTCGTGGGACTTGCCGGCATCATCGAGCGCGGCGAGGCATGCGTTGATGACGCACTTGACCTGCAGGAGGTCCTGGCAGGTCTCGATCAGGAGGGCATCCACCCCGCCGGCGATCAGGCCGCGGGCCTGCTCCCGATAACTGGCGAGCATGTCGGCCCAGGAGATCTGGCCGAGGGTGATGAGCTTGGTGCCGGGTCCCATCGAGCCGAGGACGAACTTTGGAGTGTCGGGGGTCGCGTGCGGCTCGGCCGCGGCTCGGGCGATCTCGCCGGCGAGTTTGTTCAGTTCAAACGTGCGACCGTCGAGGTCGAACTCGGCTAGCACATGGCGGGCACCGCCGAACGAATCAGTCTCCACCCCGTCCGCGCCGACAGCGAAGAAGGACTCATGGATGCCCTGAATCACTTCCGGCCGACTCTGGAGCAGAATCTCGGGGCAGTTCTCGCACCCGAGATAGTCCGTTTCGACGTCCAGATCGATGCTGTGGGTCGCGGTCCCCATCGCGCCGTCGATCACCAGGACGCGGCGGTCGAGTTCGGCAAGAAAGCGGCTCGGCATGGATTCGGCCCTCCGTTGGCACTGTCCGGCCCAAGTATACCCATTCATCCGGATGAACGGATGAAGAGCGGCCGAACATCCGTGGTGCGGTGGCCTGCAAAAACACAATCGGCCGAGCAAAGTCGCTCGGCCGAATCGGTCCTGCAGATCGCCAGGGGGCTACTTCTTCTTCTGGAAGTAGTTGCCCTGGAATTTCCTCTGGAACTTCTCAACGCGGCCGGCGGCGTCGATGAACTGCTGCTTGCCGGTGAAGAAGGGGTGCGAGCCGGACCAGACCTCGACGTGCATCTCTGGCTGGGTCGAGCCGACCTCCATGACCACCTCACCGTTGTGGTAGACCTTGCAGTTGTACAGATTGGGGTGGATGCCGTCCTTCATCGTCGTGCTCCTGGGCTCTCCCGCTGGCGGCACCGCCAGGCCGGGCGAGAAGTCTAGCCCCGGGTTCGGCTGATGCAAGCCCCCCCTCTTGACGATCAAGGGGAGAGTGCTAGTCTTTATGGCCGGGCCGAAGGGTCCGGGGTTTGGGATTTGGTCCCCGATAGCTCAATGGTAGAGCGAGCGGCTGTTAACCGCTAGGTTGTAGGTTCGATCCCTACTCGGGGAGTTCGCCGATGCTGACTGAAGCCCCTGCCGGTACGGTGGGGGCTTCTTGCGTTCTGCGGGCACACCTCAAGAGGCGAAGGCATGACCGACAACACTCCGCTGCCCACCGTTGGATGGCGGGAGCGCGTGGACCTGCCCGACTGGGGCTTCCGACGCGTGAAGGCCAAAATCGATACCGGCGCGCGCACCAGCGCGATCGATGTGGCGCAGATCGAAGAACTCCCCGACGGGCGCATCCGCTTCGAGGTCGTGTCCCGCGTCGCGCCAACGCGGAAAACCCGCTGGGTCGAGGCGACGCCCGTTCGAACGAGTACCGTCAAGCCGAGCAGCGGCGAGCCGCAGCGGCGGTATGTCTGTCTCACCACGGTCCGCCTCGGCGAGGTCGAGCGTGAGATCGAGATCAGCCTGGTGTGCCGTGCGGGGATGTTGTGCCGCATGCTCCTCGGGAGGACGGCCCTCGGTGGCGCAGTGTTGGTTGACCCCTCGCAGAAATACGTCCTGACAAGCCGGACCCGGAACTGAAAACCGAAAGGCGGCCCCCGCATGAAACTCGCCATCCTCTCCGCGGCTCCCCGATGCTACAGCACACGTCGGCTCCGCCAGGCGGCCGAGGAGCGCGGGCACGATGTCAAGGTGCTCAACACGCTCCGCTTCGGCATCGACCTGGAAGAGGGCACGCCGAACCTGGTGTACCGCTCCAAGCAGCTCTCCGAATACGACGCGATCCTGCCGCGGATCGGCGCGTCGGTCACCTACTTCGGCACGGCGGTGGTCCGGCAATTCGAGCAGATGGACGTCTACACGCCGAACACCGCCAACGGCATCACCAACTCCCGCGATAAGCTGCGTTCGCTGCAGATCCTGAGCCGGCACGACATCGGTATCCCGCACACGACCTTCGTGCGCGACCGCAAGGACGTGCTCCCCGCGATCGAGCGGATCGGCGGCGCGCCGGTCATCATCAAGATCCTCGAGGGGACCCAGGGCGTCGGCGTGATCCTCGCCGACAACACCAAGATCGCCGAGGCGATCATCGAGACGCTGCAGACGGCCAAGCAGAACGTGCTGATCCAGCAGTTTGTCAAGGAGAGCCGGGGCCGGGACATCCGGGCGTTCGTGGTCGGCGATCGGGTGGTCGCCGCGATGCGCCGAACCGCTCAGGGCGACGAGTTCCGGAGCAACGTCCACCGTGGCGGCAGCGCAGATCTGGTCGAGCTGTCGCCCGAGTACGAAGAGACCGCGGTGCGCGCGGCGCAGATCATGGGCTTGCGGATGGCCGGGGTGGACATGCTCGAGGGCAAGGACGGGCCGCGGATCATGGAGGTCAACTCGTCGCCGGGGCTGGAGGGCATCGAGGGCGCGACCGGACTCGACGTGGCCGGTGCCGTCGTGGACTTCATCGCCAACCAGGTCAACTTCCCGGAGATCGATCTGCGCCAGCGCCTCACCGTGACGCGGGGCTACGGCGTGACCGACCTGATCATCCCCGAGGGTTCCGAGATGGTGGGCAAGACGATCGCCGAGTCGGGCCTGCGCGACCGGGACATCGCCATTCTCAATCTGCACCGCGGCACCAAAGTGATCTCGAACCCGAGGCACTCGAGGGTGATCGAGGCGGGCGACGGCCTGCTCTGCTATGGCCGCCTTGAGTCCATGCGTGATCTGGTCCCCGAGAAACGCCGCCGCAAGAATCGCGTCAAGATCAAGAAGCTCGATCCGAAGCTGATCGAGGGCCTGGAGAACGACTGATGCCAAAGGGCACCTATTCATCCGAGTGGTTCGGCACCACGGTCGCACCGGGTGAACGCGCGGCGCTCTCGCTGACGATCTCCGAGGCGTATTCCGGCCGCGATATCGACATCCCGATCCAGGTCTGGCGCGGAGCGGAGGCCGGCCCGACGGTCTGCGTAACCGCCGCGGTGCACGGCGACGAGATCAACGGCACCGGCGCGATCCGGCACATCATCCGCGAGGAGCCGTTCGAACTCCGGGCCGGGACGCTGGTGCTCGTCCCGGTCGTCAACATGCCGGGCTTCGAGCGGCACACCCGCTATCTGCCGGACCGGCGCGACCTCAACAGGTCGTTCCCCGGCTACGCCGAGGGAAGCCTCGCAGCCCGGATGGCTTCCGCCTTTTTCCGGGGCGTGACCAAACGCTGCGACTACGGCATCGACCTGCACACGGCGGCGGTCCGGCGCACCAACTTCCCGAACGTGCGCGCAAACATGGCCGACGAACGCCTCGCGGCCTTTGCCAGATCGTTCGGAGCCGAACTGATCGTCGAGAGTAAGGGCCCGAAGGGCTCCCTCCGCGCTTCGGCGTGCAAGTCGGGGTGCGCGACGCTGATCCTCGAAGCCGGTGAGGTCTGGAAGGTCGAGCCGACGGTCGTCGAGTACGCCGTCCGCGGCATCACCAACTGCCTGCAGTTTCTGCAGATGGTCGAGGGCACTCCCGAAGAGCCCCCGTACCGCATCGAGACCGATGCCACCAAGTGGGTGCGGGCGGCTCAGGGCGGCTTCCTTGAGTTCCACGTCTCGCCCGGCGACATCGTGGAGAAGGATGACCTGCTCGCGACCAACACCGACCTGCTCGGGCACGAGCAGAACATCATCCGCTCCCCCCGCGACGGGATCGTGCTCGGGATGACCACGATGCCCTCGGTGGCGCCGGGAGACCCGGTCTGCCATCTGGCGTTTCCGAAGGCGGGCACCCTCGAGCGAATCGGCGGGGCGGTGGACGCCCTGTCGGACAACTCGCTCCACGAACGGATGCGGGACGACCTCGCGAGCAACGTGCTGGTCACTGACCCCGACGACGACGCCAACTGACCGCGTCCCGGCCTGGCCTGAGGCCTCAGCGTGTGACCAAACCACCAATCCTGACCGATTGGGGTGCAATCCCCTATCCTCACATCGGAATAACACGCAGCCCCGCATCGGCAGGGCCATTCGTATCGACTGACCCAGGAGACACCCCAGATGAGTCATATTCCGTCGAGACCGGCCGGCCTGCTTGCCGGCGCGATCGTCGCCCTCGCGGGTGCGGCTGCGTGCGCGCAGGAAACCGCTCCCCACGCCGGCATGCTCCGCTATCCCGATGTGAGCAAGACGCACATCGCGTTCAGCTACGCGAACGATCTCTGGCTCGTGCCCAAGTCCGGCGGCCAGGCGACCCGCCTGTCGAGCCCGGCGGGGGCCGAGGCTCTGGCCAAGTTCTCCCCGGACGGCAAGTCGCTGGCCTTCGCAGGCAACTACGACGGCGGACGCGATCTCTACACGCTGCCGATCGCCGGCGGCATCCCCACCCGAGTGACGCACCACCCGGCGAGTGAGTGGCTCACCGACTGGACCGCGGGCGGCGAGTTGCTCTTCTTCCAGAACGGTCTCAGCGGTCTGCAGCGTCAGACGGACATCTTCACGGTTTCCCCGACGGGCGGGCTGCCCGAGCGTCTGCCGGTGCCCTACGGCGCCAACGGCGCGATCAGCGAGGACGGGGTCTGGCTTGCCTACACGCCGCACACGCGGGACACCCGCACCTGGAAGCGGTACCGCGGCGGCATGGCCACCGACATCTGGCTGTTCAACCTCCAGACCAACGAGAGCCGCAAGATCACCGATTGGGAGGGCACCGACTCGATCCCGATGTGGCACGGGTCCAAGGTGTTCTATCTCTCGGACAACGGCGCAGAGCACCGCCTGAACATCTGGAGCTACGACGTCGAGAGCGGACGGCGTGACCAGCTCACCGACTTTGCCGACTACGACTGCAAGTTCCCGTCCATCGGGCCGGGCGACACCGGGGAGGGCGAGATCGTCTTCCAGAACGGTTCGTCGCTCTACCTGCTCGATCTGGGCACCGGCCGGGCCGAGACGGTCAGCGTGACGATCCCCGGCGACCGGCCCAAGCTCAGAAACCGCACCGTCAACGCGGTGGAGTTCATCAACGACGGCGGGATCTCGGCGACCGGGAAGCGCGCGGTGGTTGAGGCCCGGGGCGACATCTGGACCGTGCCCGCCGAGAACGGCGCACCACGGCAGATCACCGACACCTCGGGCGCTGCCGAGCGCTCGCCCGCGTGGAGCCCCGACGGCCGCTGGATCGCGTACTTCTCTGACGAATCCGGCGAGTACCAGGTTCACATCACCCAGTCCGACGGCAAGGGCGAGACGCGTCAGCTCACCACCGGGAGCGGCAACTTCTACTTCGAGACGTTCTGGGCGCCCGACTCAGAAAAGCTCATCGTGGTCGACAAAGCCGGCGCGCTGATGATGATCGACATCGAGTCCGGTGAGAGCCGCGTGCTCGACCGCGACGAATGGGCCAACCAGCCGGGTGTGTCGTGGTCGCACGATTCGCGGTTCATCACCTACGCCAAGGCCGACCCGAAGGCGATGTCGACCTCGATCTGGATCTACGACATCGAGAACAACGAGGCCCATCAAGTCACCAGCGGGTTCTTCAATGACACGAGCCCGGCGTTCAGCCGAAAGGGTGACTATCTCTTCTACGCCTCCAACCGCGACTTTACCTCTCCGGAGTACGAGGACGTCGGGCTGAGCTTCATCTACGCAAACACCGGCAAGCTCATCGCCGTTCCTCTCAACAGCGAGGTCGAGAACGCCTCGCTGCTCAAGGCCGACGACGAGACCTGGGAGGACGAGTCGGACGAGGACGCCGAGTCCGCCGACGACGCCGAGGGTGATGACGATGCCGCGTCCGGGGACGAGGCAGACGAGCCGTCGAGCCCGATCCACGGCGTCTGGGCTGGCAAGGTCAAGGGCCTGGCGCAGATCCCGGGCATGACCGAGGATTCGATCGACTTCAAGATGACCATCATCGCCAACGAGGACGGCTCGTTCGTCGGCTCCAGCGAGGCGATGGGCGAATCGTCGTCTTACGACTCGGTCACGTTCGATGAAGGCTCGGGCAAGTTCACGGCGACCAAGTCCGAGGGCCCGATCACCCAAAAGATGGAAGGCACGCTCAGCGGCGACACCATCCAGGGCACGTGGACGATCGTCGAGATGCAGATCTCCGGCACCTTCGAGGTGACCCGGACCGATGAGAAGCCGGACGCCTCGGAGATCGAAGACTCCGGCGGCGACGACAAGCCCGTCGAGATCGACTTCGAGGGCTTCGAGGCCCGCGGATTCGAGCTGCCGGTTGCCTCCGGGACGTTCATGGGGCTCGTGACCAACGACAAGGGGCAGCTCATCTACATGAGCATCTCGAACGGCCTTCCGACCGTGAAGCTCATCGACGTCACCGACGAGGAGCCGGAAGAGAAGACGGTCGTCGGCGGCGCAGGCCTGGCGGGCATTTCCGGTGACGGCAAGAAGCTGCTCGTCGCGCAGGGCAATGACACTGTCGCGATCGTCTCGGCTTCCGCCGGGCAGTCGATGAGCAAGAAGCTCGACGCGTCCGGGCTGATCAAGACCGTGAATCCCCGTGAAGAGTGGGAGCAGATCTTTACCGATGCGTGGCGTCGCCACCGCGACTTCTTCTATGTGAAGAACATGCACGGCGTGGACTGGGACAAGGTGTACGACCAGTATCACGCGATGCTGAAGGACGCGGCCAGCCGCGAGGACGTCAGCTTTATCATCGGCGAGATGATCGCCGAGCTCAACATCGGCCACGCCTACTACTGGGGCGGCGATGGTGAAAGCGACGAAACCGTTTCCGTCGGCATGCTCGGCGCCGACTTCGAGGTCGGCAGCGAGGTTGACGAGGAGGGCGAGACGCACTCGGCCTACCGGATCGCCAAGCTCTACGAGGGTGCCGCGTGGGACTCGGACGCCCGGAACCCGCTCAAGCAGCACGGGATGGACGTCGGCGAGGGCACGTACGTGCTCGCGGTCAACGGCCGCCCGATCGGCACCGACAAGGACCCGTGGGCCGCGTTCGTCGGCACCGCGGGCAAGCAGACCACGATCACCTTCGCCGACGCCCTGCTCGGCGACGACGAAGCCCGCAACGAGCGCGACATCACGCTCAAGCCCCTCGGATCGGAGGCCGACCTCCGCTACCGCGCCTGGATCGAGCACAACCGCAAGTACGTCGAAGACGCGACGGACGGGCGGGTCGGGTACATCTACGTCCCCAACACGGGCGTGGACGGGCAGAACAACCTGTTCCGCCAGTTCTACGGCCAGATCGGCAAGGAAGCCCTCGTGATCGACGAGCGTTGGAACGGTGGCGGGCAGATCCCCAACCGCTTCATCGAACTGCTCAACCGGCCGCGGACCAACTACTGGGCCCGGCGCGACGGCAAGGACTGGCCCTGGCCGCCGGATTCTCACCAGGGCCCCAAGTGCATGCTCATCAACGGGCTCGCGGGCTCGGGCGGCGACATGTTCCCCTGGCTCTTCAAGCACCACGGCGTGGGAAAGCTGATCGGCACCCGCACGTGGGGTGGCCTGGTCGGCATCTCCGGCGTCCCCGGGCTTGTTGACGGCGGATACACGGCGGTGCCCACGTTCGGCTTCTACGAGACCGACGGCACTTGGGGAATCGAGGGCCACGGCGTCGATCCGGACATCGAGGTCATCGATGACCCGTCGATGCTCGCCCGGGGCGTGGACCCCCAGCTCGACGCCGCGATCGAGTTGATGCTCTCGGAGATCCAGACCCACGGCTACCACCCGGCCCCGCGTCCTCAGGACCCCGACCGCAGCGGGATGGGCGTGACCGAACAGGACAAGTAGCCTCCGGGCTTCCCAATCGTCCATGTCTCCGCGGACCGGGCTCTCGCCCGGTCCGCGGTCGTTTTGGCGCCGACTTCACGGCCGCCGCTTTGGAGATCCGGCGAGGTCCGCGTACACTGTTCAGGGGGCAGGAGACAGCGGCCCGAGGGGCCCGTCGGCAACCCAACGCCAGACGCGTTGCAGGACCGGCGCAACAGGAGCACAGGCCGATGGCTTCGAAGCATCCACCACGCGATCGTTGCGGTCTCGAGTTCGTCGTCGAACGGCTTGAGGACCGCGTTGTCCTCTCGGCCGCGACCGACATCGCGGTGGTCGGACTGACGTACAACTCGGTGGACGGGTACGTCCCCTACGTGCAGGAACTCCGGTGGGGCGAGGACCGGCGGATCAGCGGCAGTCTGCTGACCCCCGGCGACACCGGCCCCGAAGACCCGGTGCCCACCACCATCACCGACCTTATCCACGCGCCGGGCGGTGGTGTGCGGTTGCTCGATTCCTCGGGTCTGTTCGATGTCGACAACAGGATCGGGTCCCGATTCGACACGCCTGCGGGGTATCCCCTCGGCTGGGTCGGGGCCGAACAGGGCGTCGAGGATGCGGCGCGCGCCGACGTGGCGGCGGTCATCCAGCGTTCGCCCACCGCGACCGGGGCCGACCTGACTGGCACGTGGACGGTGCAGTTCACTCAAGTGCTCGGGAGTCTGGTCTACACACGCAGCGGCACGCTCAGCCTGACACCGACCGGTGGCTTCTTCGCGCTGGCGTTCGGGTCGGCGGGCGATCCGGTGTTCGCCGGTCAGGGCTTCGAGTTCACCGGCGCTCCGGTAAACGGCAGATTCCCCATCCGCATGGGCAACAGTGATACCGGGTACCTCTACCTGAGCGCGGACAAGTCGGTGATCGCCTTCGTGGATCTGGACCTGACCGACAGCGACACGTGGATGGGCGTGGGGGTCCGCCGCGGCTCGGCGCTCAAGACCGCCGACCTCGTCGGGTCGTACCGCGCCGGCGTGCTCTTCGAGAGCCAGCGGCTCTCGGACGCGTCGGAGGGAGATCTCACTGCGTCGTGGCGCATCGACCTGGCGTCCGATGGCACCTTCAAGATCTTCGATCTCGCTGAGGCTGACGCCGGCGGGACGCTGATCCCGGAGCTCTCGGGGACGTGGGTCGCCAATGCCGGAGCGCTCACCCTCTCGGATCCGGATCTGGACGCCGAGGTGCTGCTGACGATCAGCGACAACGGTCTCTCAGGAATCGTCGCGGGTATCCGCGTCCAGGACCTCACGAGCCCCGAGCGGCCGATGGGTCTGCTGAGCAGGATCTCGTCCGCAACATCGCCCACGATCGAGACCTCCGTGTTCAGTGCGGTGCTCGACGCCGACGGCCAGCCGCTCGTGTTTGACCTCCGCCAGCCCGACGACGCGTGGAGCGTCGTGGACCTCGGCCGGTTTGCGATGCCCGATCCCGACTTCCCCGACAGCGACTTCGGCGATGCCGCGACGGACATCGGTTCGTTCGAGACCCCCGATGGCCGGCTCGTCGCCGTGGTCAATTCCACTGAGACACTCCTCGCCTACGAGCGTGACGATGAGGGCTTCTGGCACGCCAAGGACCTGATCCGGTCGCTGCCCTCGGCCGAGGCGATCACCAGCAGGCTGACGGTGTTCGTCGATCGCGACGGCGTCGGGTATGTCGCGGGAGTCACCGAAGAGGGCGAAGTGGTCACCTACGAGTTTGATCCCTCCCCGGCCGATGGCGAAGAGGCGTGGAGCTACGCCAACATCTCCGACGAGCACTTGACACCTCGGGGCCAGACCACGCCCGTCTTCGTCGGCCCGCTAACGAGCTTCATCACCCCGTGGAACGCCCTCAACATCGTCGGTCTCGACGCCGATGGCAACATCCAGGCCGTGTGGACCGGCAACGGCGGCATCGAGTGGAACGCCAGCAACCTGTCACAGATCACCGGCGCACCCCCCTTGGTCTCCGGCCTGACCGCCTTTGTGACCTCGTGGAAGGCCATCAACATCGTCGGCCTCGACGGCGATGGCAACGTGCTCGCCACCTGGTGGGTGCCCGCCTTCGGGGGCAACTGGCAGATTGTCGATCTCACCGCCAACGTGGGCAGCACGCCCCTCGCCGGCGACTCGCTCACGAGCTTTATCGCCCCGTGGGGTGCCCTCAATATCATCGGGCGGACGTCCGCCGGTGACGTGGTCGCCTATTGGTGGACCCCGACGATCGAGGACGGGCGCTGGCAGGTGGCCAATCTCACCGCCTCGTTCGAGCCGGGCGATCCCAAGCCCGATGCCCAGCTGCGGGGCCAGGCGGGCACCGGCTTCGGCGGCGAGCTCAGCATCCTCGGCACCGACTCGGATTCCGGAGACCTGATCCGCCTCTTCTTCCGCGTCGAAGACGACGTCTGGGCTTCCGAGAACGTGACGGCGATCGCCGACTACGTCTGAGCGGGTCGTGACCCGAGCCCATGTGGCATCGGGGCAACATCCCGGCTTCAGACGGAGGCCGCGAGTGTCGATTCATGGCATCATGGATCACCCGCCGACCCCACCCAACCCTTCGCCCGATAACCGTCCCTCCTCGCCTGCGCGCGCGGGAGGAGCATCGGAACGCGGGAACCCAGCCGCGGCATCCGCTTCCGGCGAGGGAGCCGATCGGCTCACGCTCCTCGCCCACGAACTGGGCAACCTGCTGGACGGATCGCTCCGTTCGCTGAGCCTTGCGCGGCGTTCACTCCCGCTGGACGCCAACCCCGCCGAATTGCAACCCGACGACGGCAGGAAGCGCCTCGACGTCGTCCAACAGTCACTCCTGCGGATGTCCGAGATTGTGAAGGCCGCGATGCGTCAGCCGGGACAGGCGCACTCGCCGGCCACGTCGTCCATCGAGCTCGGTGAGGCCATCTTCCACGCGGTCGATGTGCTGACGCCGGTGGCCGCCGCCCACGGCGTGCGCATCTCCACTGTTGTATCCAACGGCCTCTCCGGCGTGCCGACCGGCACGCTCTACTCGGCGATCGTCAACGGGCTCACCAACGCCATCGAGTCCGTCGCCGCAGCCGTCGAGGGCGGAGCGGGGCAGACCGGGTCGGTCGAGGTCTTCGCCTCGTGGACCGACGACGGCCGCATCTGCATCACCATCCAGGACGACGGCGGCGGTCTCCCCGCCGTTCCGGAGGAAGCCATCTGGCGGTTCGGGTTCACGACCAAGCCGAGCGGCTCGGGGCTCGGGCTCTCGGTTGCGCGCGCGATCGTGCAGGAGCTGCCCGACGGCTCGCTGCGGCTGCAGAACCGGAGTGACCGTACCGACCCCGATCGGCCGGGTGCGGTCTTCGAGATCACCTTCCGCCCCGTCTCCGCGGCGGGTGCGAACGACGCGGCGGGTGCGGCATGAGCAAGCCGTCCCACGCGTCAGCCGGTTCGCCCGAGCCGCGCCCGGTCCGAGTGCTCGTCGTCGATGACGACCCGATCGTCGCCGACTCGCTCGGCGAGTTCCTGGTCTGCGAAGGCTACACGGTTGTCACCGCGCACAACGCGGCCGAAGCGATCGAACTGCTCCGCGAGTCCGTTGCCGAGCAGGCCGACCATCTCCCGGGCCCCTTCTCGGTGGTCGTCTCCGATGTCGCCATGCCCGGGCAGAGCGGCATCGAGCTGCTCCGATACGCGGCTGAGCACCACCCGTCCGTCGCGGTCATCATGCTCACCGGCTATGGCCATGTCGAGGGCGCGGTCGAGTCGCTCCGGCTCGGCGCGGTTGACTATCTCACCAAGCCGGTTGTGGACGAGGAGCTGAGGCTCGCTCTGGAGCGGGCACTCCGGCAGCACTCGATCATGGCGGAGAACTGCCAACTGCGCCAGCAGCTCGACTCCCGCTACGCGCTGGACAACATCGTCGGCGCCGACCCGCGGATGCAGCGGACCTACGACCTCGTCGAGGCCGTCGCGCCGGGCCGCACGACCGTGCTCATGTCTGGGGAGAGCGGGACGGGCAAGAGCCTGATCGCTCACGCCATCCACCACCGTTCGCCCCGGCGTGACGAGCCCTTCGTCGAGCTCTCGTGCGGGTCCATCCCGGAGACGCTGCTCGAATCGGAGCTGTTCGGCCACGTCAAGGGTGCATTCACGGGCGCCCACGCCGACAAGCCCGGCCGGTTCCTCGCGGCCCACAACGGCACCATCTTCCTCGACGAGATCAACTCGGCCTCGCCGGCGATGCAGCTCAAGCTGCTGCGCGTGCTTCAGGAACGCCGCTTCGAGCCCGTCGGCAGCAGCACGACAGTTGAGGTTGACGTGCGCGTCATCCTCGCCAGCAACCAGCCCCTCGAGGAGCTCGTGGCCAAAGGCACGTTCCGGCAGGACCTGTTCTACCGCATCAACGTCGTGATGATCGAGCTGCCCCCGCTGCGTGAGCGTGTCAGCGACATCCCGCTGCTGGCCAGCCACTTCCTCGATCGCTACAGCCGCGAGATGGGCAAGCAGGTCGTGGGCTTCCACGCCGACGCGCTCGCCGCGCTGGCCCGCTACCCGTTCCCCGGCAACATCCGGGAACTGGAGAACACGGTGCAGCGGGCGGTGGTGCTCAGCCAGGGCCAGACCGTCATGCTCGAGGACCTCCCGCCGCAGATCATCGACGACGCCAAGGCCGGGCCGCTGGCGGTCCTCGCGCGGCGCGGCAGTGACGCCGGCGGGCACGCTGGGCTGCCGGTGCTCGACCCTGACGAGCCCTGGCATCCCATGTCGCTGGACGATGCGCTCCGGGAGCCGGAACGCCTGATCATTCTCAAGGCGCTCCGCGCCAACGACTGGAACCGCCAGCAGACCGCCGACGACCTGGGCATCAACCGCACGACGCTCTACAAGAAGATGCGTCTGCTCGATATCGATCCCGAGAGAGACGCCCGGCTGGCCGGATAGCGCCCGGACCGGAGACGCCCTTCCCGCGGCCTACTCCACGCCCACGGCCTCCGCGTCGCGATCGCTCAGCATGCCGCCGTCCGAGCGTGTGCTGACCGTGCCGTCTCGCTTCCAGCTCCGCTCGCACCGAGGCTCGCCGCGGAGATCGACCACCGTCGGCTTCGCAACGGCAGCGTCCAGCGTGATCCGGCTCACCCCGTGCAGGTCGGCCAGGTCGGTCAGGTCGAAGCCGTCGAGCGCCCCGTCCGGGTTCGGCAGCGTCAGGCCCGCGTCCAACGGGTTCTCCACGCCGAGCGCCGCCTTGCCGTGCTCCAGGGCCAGCAGTCCCTCGTCGCGGAGGTCCATGAGCTTGGGCCAGCGGGCATCGCACGCCGCGCCGAACGCGGCATCCCGCTCGACCGAGAGCATCGTCTCGGTGTGCACCGAGCGTTCGGTGTCCTTCGGGTCGACGTTGTGCAGCGCCCGCCACGCCTCGTCGGCGGTGTGGGGGAGCACCGGCGCGAGCAGTCGCGTCAGGCCGTCGGTGATGTCCCACAGCACGGTCTGTGTGCGTCGCCGGCGCGGCGCATCGACCCGGTCGCAGTAGAGGCGGTCCTTGACGGCCGCGAGATAGACCGCGCTGAGCGTGTCGTTGCAGAAGTCGTACAGCATCGAGTGCACCGCGCGGAAGTCGTAGCGGGCGTAAGCATCGATGACCCGCCGCTCGAGCCTGTCGTAGGCCGCGAGGATCCACGCGTCGATCGAGGTGGGGGAGATGTCGCTCATCGCCACGCAGTGCCCGTCGTCGCACCCGGGGGCGCTGGGCGTGAAGTCCGCTAGGTTGCTGAGCATGAAGCGGAGCGTGTTGCGCACCTTGCGGTAGCTCTCGCCGGCGAGCTTAAAGAACTCGTCGTCCACCTTCATGTCGTTCTCGTAGCTCAGCGAGCACACCCACCAGCGGATCACGTCGGCGCCGTAGAGCTTGAACAGGTCGCCGACGGTGTGGCCGGCGCTCTTGCTGAGCTTCTTGCCCTCCTTGTCGACCATGAAGCCGTGGGTGAGCACTGCGCGGAAGGGGGGCTCGCCCGTCACGCCGAGGGAGGTGAGCAGCGAGGACTGGAACCAGCCGCGGTGCTGGTCGGAGCCCTCGAGATAGAGCTCGACCGGGAACCCCTCGTCGCCGAAGCGTTCCCGCATGCAGGCGTTCCAGGTCGATCCCGACTCGAACCAGACGTCGAGGATGTCGGGCCCTTTCTTGAGGCCGTCGAGCGTGGCTGCCCGGAGGCGCTCACGCTGTGATTCGGTCAGTTCGGTGTCGCTGTCGGCGTCGTAGCCCGCCAGCAGCTCGGCGGGCGTGCCCTTGAACCAGACATCCGAGCCCTGCTCGCGGATGAGCGCGCCGACGGCGCGCACCATGGCCGCGGTCATCAGCGCTTCGCCGTCGGGCAGGAAGAACGCCGGGATCGGCAGCCCCCAGGAGCGCTGGCGGCTGATGCACCAGTCCGGGCGCGACTCGAGCATGCCCCGCATGCGGTTGCGGCCCCACTCGGGGACGAACCCCACGCCCGCGGCCGTCGTCTCCAGCCCCAACTCGCGGAGGCTCTTGCCCTCGCGTTTGGTCTTGACGTCCACGCCGATGAACCACTGCTCGGTGCACCGGAAGATCACCGGCGTCTTGCTGCGCCAGTCGTGCGGGTAGCTGTGCGTGAAGCGGTGGTCGTAGAACAGGTGCCCGCTCGAGCGGAGCCGCTCGGTGATCTGCTCGTTGGCCTTCCAGATGTCGAGCCCGCGGAGCCACTCGGGCACCGTGGTGTCGTACGCCCCGTCGTGCCGCACCGGGCAGTAGACCGGCAGGCCGACGCGCTTGCCGGTCTGGAAGTCGTCGGCACCGTGCCCGGGGGCGGTGTGGACCAGACCTGTGCCGTCCTCCAGCGTGACGTACTCGGCCTCGACGACGGTGTAGCAGGTCGAGGTGTCCGCGTCGGGCTCGTGCAGGGGTCGGGGGGCCTCGGTGATGAATGGGTGCCGGTAGCGGAGCCCCGCCAGCGCGCCGCCCCTGGCGGTCGCGAGCACCTCGACCTGCTCGGCCTTGGCCGCCTTGGTCACCCGCTCGAGCAGCTCACTTGCCAGCACGGTGATGTTGCCGTCGACCTGCACGAGGGAGTACTCGAACCGGGTGTTGACCGCGATCGCGAGGTTGGCCGGGAGCGTCCACGGCGTGGTCGTCCAGATCATGAAGCTGGGAGTCTGGCCGAGATCACGCTCGGCGCGCGCAGCCTCGTCGATCCCGAACGCGGCGTAGACCGCCGCGGCGTCCACTGCCTCGAAGTCGACGTAGACCGACAGATCCTCGCGGTCCTGATACTCGAGCTCGGCCTCGGCCAGCGCCGTCTCGTTGACGATGCTCCAGTGCACCGGCTTGAGCGCGCGGAAGACCAGGCCCTGCTCCACCAGCGCCGCGAGCGCGTCCAACGCCGCGCCCTCGAACGACGGGGCCATCGTCAGGTACGGCTCCGCGTAGTCGGCGAGGGTCATCAGGCGTTCGAGCTCGCCGGCCTGCAGCTTGACCTGCTTCTCGGCGTACTTCTTGCACTCGTTCCTGATCGCGCTCTTGCGGGCGTCGTCGTCGAGCGACTTGATCTTGTCGATCTTGCCGCTCTCGACCAGGTCCGAGACGACCCGGTGCTCGATCGGCAGCCCGTGGCAGTCCCAACCCGGCACGAAAGGCGTGTCGAAGCCCATCATGGTCCGCGACCGCACGACCAGGTCCTTGAGCGTCTTGTTGAGCACGTGGCCCAAGTGGATCGAGCCGTTGGCGTAGGGCGGGCCGTCGTGGAAAGTAAACCGCGGGCGGTCCTTACCCAGCTCGCGGAGCCGGGCGTAGAGCCCCATCTTCTGCCACCGCTTGATGCTCGCCGGCTCGTTCTGCACGAGGTTGGCCTTCATCGGGAAGCCGGTGGTGGGCAGATTGAGTGTGGCCCGGTACCGGCTCTCGGGCTTGCCCTGCTTCGGGGGGGTTTTGGTATCGCTCATGGGTGTGCTCGTCGATGGGGCGGCACCGCGCGTCGGACGCGGGTGCGGTCGGGTGTATGGATGGCAAGGGTAGGGGACCACCCGACAGGCCGAGAATCGCCGGTTGGGTGGGAAGATACTGAACGCCCCGCAGCGAGCGGCTCGGGTCCTGCGACCCGGCTCACGCCCCGCGGGGCATGGGAATTCGCCCCGGACGCGGGCGCATCGACAACGCCGCGGCACGCAGAGTGCAGCCACCGGCAACCGGGCTGGGAGCGAGAACGTTCAGCATCGCTGGTGAATCATCGGCCGATCGGCCGGGTCGGGCAACCCCGTTGCAGCAATTCAGGGCCGTTATTGGCTCCTCGAGCGCTGCTCGAAGATGGTCTGCGACCGGAGCACGACGCCCTGGTTGGCCAGGAGGTGGTACGCCTGGATGTGGATCTCGTCGCTGTGCCGCTGAGTGTCCAGCATGGAGAGGCAGCGGCCGGATTCGTCTTCCCAGACGTGGATCATGGCCTTGGCGTCGCGTCCGAAGGCGAGCAGCTCCTCGAACGTGGAGATGTAGAGGTTCTCGGCGAGGGTCTCGGTCTGCACCGTAGTGATGTAATTCAGAGGGGCGGTCGGGAAGGTGTGGTCAAAGTCGCGTTCGCCGGCGCAGAGGAACGCCGCGACCACGCCGGTGCTCGGCAGGCCGCGGTCCTTGTCGGTGAGCAGTTCGCAAGCGCAGAGCTTGTCCAGCTCGAAGCGGAGCACATGCCCGCCCGCGGTCAGCCACGCCTCAAACTCGTAGCCGTTGAGACGCTCGACCCGGCGGTCCTGCAACTCGAAGAACTCGGGGTGTAAGGCTCGCTCGTACAGAATGACTTGATAGGTCTGCAGGCTGTTCGTACGAGTCGTCGTTTCCATGCGTTGCCTCGATTCGTTTGATTCGGACGTTCCTGCCCGCTTGCGTGAAAGCTCGCCCACGCAGAACGCTGCCATGCGACCTAGGCGCAGAGTTTGCGACCACTATAGCGGACCGGCCCGCATTTCCACCCCTGATACCCCCAGAGGCGTGCCCACACCCTCTTGGGGTATGCAGCATCGAAGGACACAACATATCCGGGTATCAGGGTCCGAGTCCAGAGTTTTTTATCACGACGCTCACAAATTGGGTACCCTGACGGTGCCGGTCTACGTTCGTCGCGAAACGTTATGAACCCTAGCAAAATACAAACTCGCGAACTCACACGGCTTCAGCCCGCCGCACGCCTCGCGGCCATCGGTTCGGCGTGGCCCCACGCCTCGACCTCCGAACGGCGCGAGTTCGCCTGGTTGCTTATCCAACTTGCCTCCGAGGGGGCCGGTCGAGCCACGACGCCACAGGGTCGTGAGGTCGCCGCGCGCGCGATCGGGTCGCTCGGCGTCCACTGGTCCGCGTTCGATTCCGAGACCCGACGCGTTGCGATCGCGGCCGGACGCGGGAAGTGGTCGCTGGGGCTCGCGGCGATGTCTGAGTTGGAACTCCTCAGCGCCGGCCGATCGCTCGCCGAACTCGCGACTGACACCGACGATCCGGCACTGCTGCCGGTGCTCGGCCGTGTGCTGCAGTCGGCCACCGGCGGGCATGTTCAGGCCGCGGCGCGGGCGTTGCTCTTGCTGTCGTTCCGCCACGCCGCCCCGGTGGACCCGGCCTCGCTGGGCATCGATTCCGGTTCGGCGCTGATGAGTGCGGCGCTCGATCCGGTGCCTGTGCATCGGGACCCTGCGGATGTGCGGCGGCTGCTCGAGGTTGTCGCGTCGAGTGTTGAGGGCTTCGAAGACCACGGCCGGAAGGACGTCCTGCTTGCGGCGCTCGTGCTGCTGGAGGGTCCCCGGTGGCCCAAGTGCACGGCCGATCCGCTGGCCGCCATCGCCAGAGACGCCGGCAGCGCCGCGTTCTCTGCGCTCCGTACCGCGTTCCGGCGGGGCCGGGTCCCGCTGGCTCGGCAGCGGGCGTGGCTGTGGCTCCGCGAGGAATCGCTCGCCGCGGCGTGCCTGGACCGGCTAGGGCGGGCAACGACCGCCGAAGACCATCGGCTGGTGCTCGATCTGGGGCATCTCTGTCTTGCCCCCGCCCGCTCACGGTCGCTCGCGATGGTGCCGCTGACCACCGGTCCGGCCGCGGCCAACACCCGCCCACCCCACGTGTCGGCGGCGCAGAGACTGCACCCCGGCGGTGCCGTGCCCGACCGAGCCACGCTGGCCGATCTTCCGGTCGCGGCGAAGCGGCGTCTCCCTGCATTCGTTGCGTCGCTGCGCGCTGCGGAGTCGCCGACCACGCTCGCACTCGAGCCGATGCTTGTCGACCCGGACCCTGTTGCGCGGCTGGCCGCGTGTCGGGTGGTGCCGCAGGCGGGCGCTCGCGACTGGTGCTTCGACACTCACCCCGCGATCGCCCGGCACGCCGCACTGCGCACCTGCGCGCTCGGCATTGCCGAGTCGTCGCGTGCGCGCGCCGGCGACGCGCACCGGCGCCAGGCCACCGACGCACTCGCCCGGTCGCCCCACGCCGTCGTGCGGCGGATCGGTCGGAGCGAGTTGGACCGGCTCAGCCCCGGCGGCCGATCGCCGCTCTCACGGCTCGCTGCGCGCCGGCTGTGGCTGTCGGATCCGACAGCGTTCGCCGACTGGGCCCGGGGAGCGACCGACGGCCCTGTGTCTGCGGGCGTGGAGGCGCTAATGACGGTTCGCAACATCCGCGCAGCCGCGGGTGTCGAGCCGCTGCTCCTGTCGATCGTGCGTGATTCGATGGACGCGTCCGGCCGCCGCGACCCCAGGCTCGTGGCGACGGCGGTGGCGTGCCTTGGCGGGTTGACCTCGACGCGGGCGGTCTCGGTGCTTGAGGGCTGTCTGGCCCGGCACGCCGACCCGCGCGTGCGGAGCAACGCCGCGGAGGCTCTGGGCCGCCAGCGGCGTCTGCCCGGCGTGCACGGGTCGGGAGCGCCGAAGGACGCCGCGTTCGGCGACGAGCACCACCGCGTGCGCGCAAGTGTGGTGCGGGCGGCGCTGACGAGCGAGCCGAAGCCGACAGGCCCGGCGGTGACAACGGCGGTCGAGGTGGTCTCCGACATGCTGACCGACCCTCGCTCGTCTCACCGGCTCGCGGGTGTGTGGGTGGTGCAGCGGTCGCTCGGTGCGTCGATGGAGCCGGCGGCGGGAATGAAATGGGAGCGGGTCGTCGGGCGGATCCGGTGGCTGGCCGATGAGGACAGCGACGAGGCGATCCGGCGGCGCGCGGGTCTGGTCACGCACCGGGTCAACGCCGCGATGCGGGGACTCGGGCCGAGGTCTTCGGGGGTGCTGTCGGCATGACGCTCGGGCTTGTCGAACTCATGACGGCGCAGACGGGCGGGGCCGCACCGGCGGGACGTGATGCGCCCGTGCGCACGATCATCCGGCAGAACCGCGAGGACGGGGTGGAACCACTCCAGCGGAAGGAGTTTCCCACGACGCTGGTGACGTCGCTCGTCGTCGCGGCGGTGGCGTTGGCGGTGGTGGCGTGGTGGATCAACCGGCGTGCGACCCGGTCACTGCCGCCCGAGGCCGTCGCCCAGGTCACGCTCACACGGCGACTGCGGCTGGGCCGACGCGCCGGCGGACTGCTGGCCGAACTCGAAACCGCCTCGGGCGTGCCCGCCCTGGCGATGCTCGCCAGCGCGACGGCCCTGCGCACGGCACTCGAAGCACCGGAGGCACGCCGACTCGCGGGGCGGCCGGGGTGGGCCAGACTCGAAGCCTTGGCGGCGGTCCCGTCCGGCGGCGAGTGAGCTTGCCCGACTGCTCATGCGGATGTTGCGCACCGGGTCTTACCCGATCAGGCCCTGCGCTCTGACCAACGCGGCCCCGGCACGGACGTCCTCGATGCGGGCGTCGCCGCCCTCGCGTTCGACCACGAGGTCGCAGGTCAGGCCCGCTTCGCGATAGACCGCAAAGAACGCGTCCCAGTCGACATCCCCGCGGCCCGCGGGCTGCTCGGCGCCCCACGTGCCGGGAGTCTCGGTGTGTGAGGCGTCCTTGATGTGGATCTGCCGGGTGCGCGGGGCCAGCTTGCGGATCGCGTCGATCGGGTCGCCCATGCCGTAGAGGATCATGTTCGCCGGGTCGAAGTTGACGCCGACCGACTCGGGCATGGCGTCGAGTACCGGCAGCAGCGTGTCGGCCGCTTCCTGTCCTGTCTCGAAGGCCATCGAGATGCCGTGGGCGTCGAAGGCCGCGACGATCTGGCGGACCCGCTCGATGAGCTTGGCCCGCTCAGGATCGGACGCCTCGTGCGGCACGAAGCCGATGTGGAACGTGACGAGCTTGAGCCCGAGCCGTGCGGCTATCGCCGCGTTGGCCTTGGCCGCCTCGAGATTCCCGGGCCACGTCGCGTCCGGGCGGACGCCGCCGGTTTCCTTTATCGTGACCAGCGTGGTGTAGTCCTCACCGGCCATCTCGATCATGCCGGAGACGATGGTGATGCCGGCGTCGGCGAGCGCACGCACAGTCTTGGCCTCGTCCCACTCGCCGCGGCGGATGGGGTCGAGGGCGAGCTGGACCGCGTCGAGGCCGCAGGCGCGGATCTTCTCGACCAGATCGGCGGGGCCGGTGGGCTGGAGCGACCAGGAACAGACAGCGAGTCGGGGCATCAGACAGCGGTCTCCGTTTCAGCGGTGGTGTCACCTTCGGGTGTGTGCTCGGTAACGTCGGCCGGTGTGGCCTTGATCTTGTCGCGGAAGAAGATGAAGAACACGATGAGCACGCCGGTGGCGAAGAGAGCGGGCATGAGCCAGACCTTATCCCACGCGATCGTGCTGATCACGCCGTCTGCGGTCGTCTCCGTGGTGGTGTAGTGGGCGACGAGTCGGCCCGCCGCCTTGGCACCGATGAACATGCCGAGGCCCTGCGTCACCAGCACGAGGAAGCCCTGCACGGCGCCCCGGTGTTCCGGGTTGGCCTTCTTCTCGGCGTAGATGAACCCGGTGACGAAGAAGAAGTCGTAGCAGATGCCGTGAAGGAGGATTCCGCCGAGCACCATCCACTTGACGTGGTCGGTGCCCTCGGAACCCCACGCACCGGCAAAGAGCAGGTACCGCAACACCCACGCGCCCATGCCGATCAGCAGCATCCACTTGACGCCGAGACGGACGAAGAACAGCGGCATGACCAGCATGAACAGGATCTCGGACATCTGCCCGAAGCTCATGGTTGAGCCGATCTTTTCGAAGCCGACCTCGCCGACATACTGACCGCCGAAGCTGTAGTACGCCGCGAGCGGGATGCAGATCAGCAGCGAACAGATGATGAAGACGGCAAAGGACGGATCCTTCATCATCGCCAGCGTGTCGAGCCCCAACGCCTCCTTGGCCGAGAACGCCTTGCCCTTCTGAGGCGCCGGCGTGTGCGGCAGGAAGAAGCTGAAGACGCCCATCGCGATGCCAGAGCCGCCAGCGACGTAGAACATGCTCGCCGAGACGTCGAACTTGAGCCCGGAGATGACGAAGCCCGCGACGATCCAGCCGATGGTGCCCCACACGCGGATCAGGGGGAACTGCTTCTCCGGATTGGTCATGTTGCTGAAGCTGAGTGTGTTGGTCAGGCCGAGCGTCGGCATGTAGCAGAGCATGTGGATGAGCACGGCGGCCAGGAACAGGTTCGCCGACTGACCGGCGGCCATCGGTGCCAGCAGCAGCAACGCCCCGCCGATGAGGTGCATGACCCCGAGGACGATCTGCGTCGGGAAGAACCTGTCGGCGACGAGCCCGAGGATGAACGGCGAGATGATCGCCGCGATCGGGCCGAGCGCGTAGGCCGTGCCGATGGTGTCGGGGGCCATGCCGCTGGCGTTCATGAAGGGGCCCATCGTGACGTACCACGCACCCCACAGGAAGAACTGCAGGAACATCATCACCGAGAGCATCAGGGTGAGCATGGGCCCGGAGCGGGTCGGTTGGGCTGTCATCGGTGTGCCTTTCGTGTGTCGGGCGGGGCGGAACGAGCCGTTCGGCAACGAGAGCGGGCAGGGTAGCAAAAATGATCGCGGCACGCCGCGAGTGGGCGGGTCCGATCAGTCGGGACAGCCCGGCATGTGTGCGTTCGCGCGGCCCGGTCTAGAACTGGTCCGACGCCAGATAGGCGTTGACCAGCGCGTTCTCGCCCTCGACTCCGCCGATGCTCTTGCCGTGCTCCATCCCCACGACCCCGGTGAAGCCTTTGTTGTGGATGTGGCGGAAGACGTTGCGGTAGTTGATCTCCCCGGTGCCGGGCTCGCGCCGGCCGGGGTTGTCGCCCACCTGGAAGTAGGCGATCTCGCTCCATGCCAGATCAATGTTGGGGATGAGGTTCCCCTCGGTGATCTGCTGGTGGTAGATGTCGAACAGGATCTTGCACGCCGGGCTGTTGACCGCGCGGCAGACCTCGTAGGCCTGCGGGATCTTGGTCAGGAACATGCCGGGGTGGTCCCGCCAGGGGTTAAGCGGCTCGAGCACCATGACCAGCCCGTGCGGTTCGAGCACTTCGGCCCCCGCCCGGAGCTGGTCGACGACGTTGCCCGTCTGGTATCCCATCTCCACGTTGTTGACCGTGGTCCCGGGCACCACCGTCATCCATGTCGCGTTCACCCGCTTGGCGACCTCGATCGCCTTCTCGCAGTCGCGGCGGAACTGGTCCCGCGCGTCGGACCCGCCCTTGACGAAGTTGGGGCCCCACGCGGTCGAGGGGTTCACGACGAACACGCCCATCGTCATGCCGAGTTGGTCCATGACCTTGGCGAACTGGTTCTGAAACTCCACCGACTCGCCGGTCATGCCGTTGTGCTCCCAGGCGGTGAAGCCCTGGTCCGCGGCGTACCGGATCTGGTCGAGCCGGTCCTCGGCGTGGTGGCTGAACAGGCCGAAGTGGGGGGCGTACTTGAGTTTGAACGGCGCGGCCCGAGAGGCCGACGCACCCGACGCGGCACCGGCCGTCACGGCCGCCGCTCCGGCGACCACGCTGCTGGCGATGAATTCTCGACGGTCCATGGGCAGGGCTCTCCGTGCATCGGGTGCCTTCGGTCGGGTGTGGCGTGCTGTTGGCCTGGGTGGCCGATCAGATCAGTTCCATCTTGCCGGGGATGGGGATCGCGGGCGTCTCCAGCGGTCCGAACTCATAGGCGGGCGGGGTGAGGTCGAGCTTGGAGTTCAGGGCGAACTCCAGCGAGACCTCCTTGCCGGTGTAGGCGCTCATGCGCCCCATGATCGCAGTGAGCGTGCTCTCGGCGACCGTCTTGAGCTCGTTGATCCGATCGCCCGATCGGATGGCGTGGATCAGGTCCTTGTGCTCCTGCACGTAAGGGCTGATCTGCCGGCTCTCAAACTTCCACTTGTTCGGGCCGGAGATCTCGGCGAAGCCTGACGTAGTCTTGACCGAGCCCTCGGTGCCGCGGACGCGTTCCTCGACGCGGTTGGCGCAGCCGTTGGTCTGCCTGCACATGCTGTTGAGCACGAACCCGTTCTCGTACTCGTACTCCACGGCGAAGTGATCGAAGATGTGGCCGAAGCGCGCGTCGGTGCGGGCCTGCCGTCCGCCCATGCCCATCGCGCGGACCGGCGGTCCGCCGTTGATCCAGTTGATGACGTCGAGGTTGTGGACGTGCTGCTCGGTGATGTGGTCGCCGCTGAGCCACGTGAAGTAGAGCCAGTTGCGGAGCTGCCACTCCATGTCGGTCCACTCCGGCTCTCGCTCCTTGTGCCACAATTCACCCATGTTCCAGTAGCACGAGCCGGAGACCGGGCGGCCGATCGCACCGTCGGCGATGCGTTCCATTACTTCGAGGTAGCACTGCTCGTGCCGGCGTTGCGTGCCCGCGACGGTGCAGAGCTTCCGCCGGTCGGCCTCGGCGTGGGCGGCGAAGACGGTGCGGATGCCGACCGGGTCGACGGCGACCGGCTTCTCGGTGAAGACGTGCTTGCCGAGACCTACCGCGGTCGCGATGTGCTTGGGGCGGAAGTGGGGGGGCGTGGCAAGGATGACGTAGTGACAGCCCTGGCCGCAGAGGCGGAGGAACGCGTCCCACCCGGTGAAGCAATCGCGTTCGGTCGCGGTGATGCGGTCGCCCCACTCGTCCTTGAGCGACCCGCGGGCTTTCTCGATTTGGTCGGGAAAGAGGTCGGCAAAGTGTGAGATGACCACGTCGTCGTCGGCCTCAAGGGCGTTCCATGCCGCGCCGGTGCCGCGGCCGCCGCACCCGATGACGCCGACCTTGATGGTCTGACGCGTGCCGCCGGTCCAGGCACGATTGAGCGGCGAGGCCATGGCGCCACCGGCCAGGGCCGCGGCAGAAAAGCTCGATGCCTGCACGAATCGGCGGCGTGAGAGTGCATTTTTGTCGGTGGTCATCGGGTCAGCTCCGTGTGGGTCGGATGGGGAGTGTGGACTGGGACGCGCCGCGAGCCGTTCAGACGAACTTCGTCTGGCCAGGGATCGCGACCGTCGGCGGGGGCGGCGGGACGTCGATGCCGTAGCGGTCGGGCGTCAGGTTCTCTTCGGAGTTCATGGCCTGCTCCCAGGTCACGACCTGGCCGGTGTAGGCGGCCATGCGGCCCATGATCGCCATCAGGTTACTGTTGCAGCCGCGCTTCGCGTCGTTGATCGGGTTGCCGTCGCGGATCGAGGCCCACAGTTCGTTGTGCTCGGTCTGGTACATGTCCTCCGGGCGGCCCTTGAAGTTCCAGGTGCGCTCGCCGGCGAGGTTCTTGGTCTCGATGTTGTTGGGTGTCCAGCCGTTGATGTAGGCCGAGCCCTTGGTGCCGTAGACATAGTCGGAGTTGTCGCTCGGGCAGCCGTCCATCTGGCGGCAGGTGTGGAACGCCCGCCGCCCGTCGGCGTACTCGTACACGCCGGCGAAGTGGTCGTAGACGTTGCCGTGCTCGGGGCCGGTACGTGCCTGGCGTCCGCCGAGGCAGGTGACCTTCGTCGGCGTCTGGTCGCCCATCGCCCACGCCATGCGGTCGACCGAGTGGATGGCCTGCTCGACGATGTGATCGCCGCTGAGCCATGTGAAGTGCCACCAGTTGCGGAGCTGGAACTCCATGTCCGACCACTCGGCCTGGCGGGGACGCTTGGGCAGCGTGCCCGCGTGGTAGGTCGTGTGCACGGTCGTCACGTCGCCGATCGCGCCGTCGGCCAGCTGGTTGAACCCCGCCCGCATCGCGTTGTGGTAGCGCCAGCAGAAGCCGATCTGCATCGCGAGGTTCTTCCGCTTGGCCTCCTCGGACGCCTGGATCACCGCGCGGATACCCGCGGCATCAACCGCGACCGGCTTCTCGGCAAAGACGTGCTTGCCCGCGGCGACCGCGTAGGCGATCTGCGCCGGGCGAAACTGCGGGAACGTCGTCAGGATCACGCCGTCCACTCCGCTGTCGATCACCGCCTTGTAGGCGTCGAAGCCGATGAACTTGCGGTCGTCGGTCACCTTCATCTTGTCGCGCCACACGGTGCCGCTGCCTTCGTCCTCGTCCATCCCCGCCAGCTCGTCGTTGATGCCCGCCTGCGACGAGGCGATCCGCTCGGGGAACAAATCGCCCATCGCCCACAGCGTGTTGCCGGGGTAGGCCTTGAGCGCCTGCAGCGCCGCGCCCGTGCCCCGGCCGCCGCAACCGACGAAGCCGATCTTGAGCTCGTCAGAGCCTGCCGCGTGCGCCAGCAGCGGCTTGGCAAACGCCGACGCCGCGGCAACCGCGGCGGTGGTCTTGACGAAGTTGCGGCGGTTGAGGCTCTTGGCGGCGGTGGTCTGGTCGTCGGAGGTCTTGGTGGTTTCGGTCATGTCGGCTCCGTTTCGTGTCGGCGGGATGTGTGTCGGCGAGGCCGCGCGGGCGGCGTCGGGAGTGTGCGGCGAGAGATCAGTTGGTGGCGGCTTCCTCGCTGGAGACCGCATCCTCGGCGGCGGCCGGATCGTCCGGCACGCAGACCGGGCGGATCCCCACCCACGTGCAGTCGGCCAGCCACCACTTGCTCTTGGGGATCTGCGGATCGGTGGAGTTCCAGCTGCGGTGGGGCTTCTGGCGGGCCTTGGGCGAGAGCAGGTAGTCCTCGTCCATGTACGAGCCGCCCCGGACGATGGCCTTCCCGTCCTCGGTGGTGCACCACTCGCCGACGTTGCCGAGCAGGTCGTAGAGACCCAGGTCGTCGGGCTCTTTCAGCGCGCGGCCTTCGGTGGTGTCGTTCGTATTGCCCAGGTGCCACGCGCGGGCATCGATGTTCTCCGGCGTCGTGCCGGACTGCTCGGCTATCGCCTCCCACTCGGCCTCGGTGGGGAGGCGGAACGTGCGGCCGGTCTTGTGACCGAGCCACGTGCAGAACTCCTGTGCCGCGAGATGGCTCATGCCCATGGCGGGGTAGTTCGTGTGGCCCCAGCCCCGGTCCATGTTGATGTAGGGCTTGGTGGGCCGGGTGACGATGCCCGCGTCGTCGGGTGTCGCGGGGCTCTCCTGATCGAGCCCGTGCACGTACGTGTCGTAGAGCGGCCACTCGATCTCTCGGCGCGTGACCAGCAGCGTGGACCCGTCCGGCATGGTCACCGGCACGAGCTCGATCGACAGCGTGGTCTTGGGCACCTCGACGGTGATCGCCGCCGCCGCCGCGACCTCGGGCTGCGAGGCAGAGTCCTCGCGGTCTCCCCCTGCCAGCGCGGTCCCCGCCGTTGCCAGGGCGATGCAGACCGCTGCGGCGTATGGTCCCCCGATGTTGAGCTTGCTGTGGAAACTTCTTGGCATAGTCCTTCTCGTGTTCTCTTTCTTCTGCGGGCCGGGGTGCGGCACCGGGACGGGACGGGCGGTCCATTCCCATCCCAGCGTCTCGCCCTCGCTCTCGAGGTTCAGTTATTCGCAGATCCACATGGGCTCCAAGGCCCGGATCGTGCTCTACGCCGCGGACGAGCCCCAAGCCCGTGCGGCGGCCGGTGCGGCGTTCGCACGACTCGCCGAGCTTGACGCCGTCCTGAGCGACTACCGCCAGAATAGCGAAGTCAGCCGTCTCTGCGCGCAACCGGCGGGGGTTTGGACGCCGGTTTCTGCCGATCTGTTCCGCGTGATGAGGCGAGCCCAAGAAATTGCCGAGGCCAGCGACGGTGCGTTCGACCACACGGTCGGCCCCCTGTCGCTGCTCTGGCGCGAGGCCCGGCGGAACCAACAGCTCCCCTCGGCGTCCGACCTTGAGCATGCCAGAGAGCGGGTCGGGTGGCGTTTGGTCCGGCTCGATGCGGGCCGCCGGGCTGTTCGGATGGAACGGGAGCAGATGCGGCTCGACTTCGGCGCGATCGGGAAGGGATTCGGTGCCGACGAGGCAATCCTCGCGATGCGGCCCTACGGCGTCAGCCGGGCGCTGGTGGACATCGGCGGCGATATGGCCGCCGGCGACCCGCCCCCGGGCCAATCGGCGTGGCGGATCGAGATCGAATCCGGCTACGGGGACGGTCCGCGCCCCGTCGTGTACGCCGCGAACGAAGGCGTCGCGACCTCCGGAGACACCGAACAGTTCGTTGAGATCGGCGGTACCAGATACTCGCACATCCTCGACCCTCGGACCGGCTTCGGCCTGACCACACGGACCGCCGCGACGGTGATCGCTCGCGACGGTGCCACCGCGGACGCGTTCGCTTCCGCGGCCTGCGTGCTCGGACCCGAGCGAATGCTCGAACGCTTCGGGCTGACATCCGGTTTCGGGGTCCGAATGATGGTCGACGGCATCGAGAGCCGATTTGGTTCAGAATCCAAGAGAATTTCCCCGACCGAACAGCACGATGGAGACGGATGAGATGACCGAGAAGACACCGATGCACAGACGAGACTTTCTGGAGAAGGCCGCGGTCGTCGGGGGCATCGCCGCCACGCTCCCCGCCGCCTCGTGGGCCCGGCTCTCAGGCGCCAACGAGACGCTCCGGCTGGGCGTGATCGGCTGCGGACCGCGCGGGCAAGCGCTGGCCAGGGATTTCCGGATTCGCGGCGACGAGCGGCAGGTCAAGGTCACCCGGATCAGCGACGTCTGGCAACCGCGCATCAAGGGCACCACCGAGATGCTGGGCCTCCCGCTGAGCGCAGGGACCATGGAGTACCGCGAGATCCTCGACGATGCGGACATCGACGCGGTCGTCATCGCTACGCCCGACCACTGGCACGCCAAGATGTCGATCGACGCGCTCGAAGCCGGCAAGGCGGTTCTGGTCGAGACGCCGCTGTCGCACACCATCGAACAGGCCGTCGCCGTCCGCGATGCCGTGAAACGTACCGGCGGTACCTTCGCCGTGGCGGCGCAGCGGTGCAGCCGGGACGTGTACTGGCAGCTCCGCCAGGCCATCGCCGAGCAGCGGATCGGCCGGATCACGTGGAGCCAGGGATCGTTCAGCGTCAACGGACGCATCCCGATCTTCGCGACCCCCAAGGCAGGAGCGGTCTCTCCCCGGATCGGGAACGACTCGTATCTCTGGTGGAATCGGTGGCTTGGCACCGAGTGGGGCCTCGCTGAAGACACGCCCATTTCCGAGGATCGCTTCTTCCGATACCAGAAGTACTACGAGTACAGCAACGGACTGGCCGGCGAGGTGCTGTTCGGTGTTCTCGCACCAATGTTGCTGGCGATCTCGGGCGCTCGGGGCGAGCAGCCGCGGCGCGTTGTCTCCGGCGGCGGCCTGTACAACTATTTCGATGGTCGCGAGACCGCGGACCAACTCCTGACGGTGCTCGATTTCCCCGGAGAGCACTCCATCGTGTTGGCCGCATCGGGCACCAGCGGCCACGGGCTTGAGACCACGTTCCGCGGCCGACACGGGTTCGCGACACTCACCGACAACGCGGCCCGACTGCAGGAAGACGGCGCGTTCTACCCCGAGTTCCGCTCGGCGAACAAGGACCGCGTCGATGCCGGCATGTCCCGCGACGTGAAGGGCCGCTGGATCGCCGATCCTCCCGCGGGCGAGGTCGGCTACGACCTGGAAGTCGGCGATCGTCCCAATGTCCTCGACAACTTCATCGCGGCCGTGCGTGGCGAGGCCGACCCCGACTGCGGCATCGAGCTGGCGTTCTCGTCAATGCTCGGCACCCGAATGATGGCGGAGGGCCTGCGGCTCAATCAGGTCATGATGTGGGACAAGGAAGCGCAGGCTCTCAAGGGCGTCTAGGCTGCATCCTGCGTCGGCGGCCCGCGCGCCGGCATCCGGGCTTGGCCCAAGGACACCGCCGCGTCAGAGTCATGCCGACCTGGCAGCGGGAGCGATATCCACCAAGGAGAGTGACATGGGTGTTCGACTCTGGCAGGTTTTCGGTGCGTGCGTGGTCTTCATCCTCTGCGGGGCGACACAGCTCCGGGCACAGCCGACCGCCGAGAGCATCGGCGACCGCATCGTCCGGTTCACCGACATCGGTGTCCGGGCGACCGACCTCGAGCCCTCGGTCGCCCTGCTCGAGCCCCGCCCGGGCACGGGGCCGGCCCCGGCCGACTTCCCGGTGCGGCCGATCTTCTTCGAGACCGACGACAACAAGGAAGGGTTCGCGATCGAGATCGAGCCCGGCACCAGCCTCTACGGCACCGGCGAGGTCGCCGGGCCGCTGCTCCGCAACGGCCGGGTCATCGAGTGCTGGAACTACGACGCTTACGGCTACGGTGACGCCACGCCGCACCTCTACCAGAGCCACCCGTGGGTCCTGGCGGTCCGGCCCGATGGCACCGCGTTCGGCGTGCTGGCAGACACCACGTGGCGCGTCCGCGTCGACCTGCTCTCGGCGATCGAGATGATCAGCGACGGCCCGGACTTTGCCGTGATCGTGATCGACCGCGACTCGCCGCAGGAGGTGATGGTCGCGCTCGCCGAACTGACGGGGACCATCGAGATGCCACCCAAGTGGGCGCTCGGCTATCACCAGTGTCGGTACTCGTACTTCCCCGACGCGCGAGTGCTCGAGGTCGCCGAAGGTTTTCGCAAACGGAACATCCCGGCCGACGTGATCTGGATGGACATCGACTACATGGACGGCTTCCGCGTCTTCACGTTCGATCCCGAGGGCTTCCGTTCGCCGCGATACACCAACAACAAACTCGCCGAGATCGGCTTCCGCAACGTCTGGATGCTCGACCCCGGGATCAAGGTTGACGAGAACTACTTCGCCTACAAGTCTGGGACCAGGCGCAACATCTGGGTCAAATCGGCCCAGGGCGACGGCAACACTGACTACGTCGGCCAGGTCTGGCCGGGAGACTGCGTCTTCCCCGACTACACCAACAGCATTGCGCGCGAGTGGTGGGCCGGCATCGTCTCCGACTTCGTTCGCCTCGGCATCGACGGCCTCTGGAACGACATGAACGAGCCGGCCGTCTTCAACGTTGAGAGCAAGACGATGCCGCTCGACAACATACACCGCGCAGATGAAGAACTCGGCGGGCAGGGGCCCCACGCCAAGTACCACAACATCTACGGCATGCAGATGGTCCGCGCGACCCGTGACGGATTCATGGAGAGCTACCCCAACCGCCGTCCCTTCGTGCTGAGCCGCGCCAACTACATCGGCGGCCACCGGTACGCCGCGACGTGGTCCGGCGACAACACCGCCGACTGGTACCACCTCGAATTGTCCGTCCCGATGGTGCTCAACCTCGGGCTCTCCGGTAACCCCTTCACCGGCCCGGACATCGGCGGATTCGCCGGCAACGGCGACGGCGAGATGTTCGCCCGGTGGATGGGCGTCGGGGCCATGCTGCCGTTTGCACGGGGCCACACCGGCAAGGGCAACATCGACAAGGAGCCCTGGTCGTTCGGCCCGGAGGTCGAGGTGACCTGCCGGCTGGCGCTCGAGCGGCGGTACCGCCTGCTGCCCTACCTCTATACGCTCTTCCGCGAGGCTCACGTCACCGGCATGCCGATCGTGCGGCCGCTCTTCTTCCTCGACCCCACCGACCCGGCGCTGCGCTCCGAGGACGACGCGTTCCTCCTCGGTGATGACCTCCTCGTCATTCCAGATCTGACCCTCAACAGCGACCGGCGCCCCGCGTTGCCCGCCGACTTCGACACCGCGTGGAGACGGTTCGGATTCGACGACCTCGACGACCCGCGCCTCCCCGAGATGTACCTCCGCGCCGGCTCGATCGTCCCGAGCGGCCCGGTGCTCCAGCACACCGGAGAGAAATTCCTCGATCCGATGACGCTCCTGATCGCGCTCGATGAGAATGGCCACGCCTCCGGCACCCTCTACGAGGACGCCGGCGAGGGCTGGGAGTTCCGCGAAGGCGAGTTCCGCCTGACGACCTACGAAGCGATCACCGAGGGCGAGTCAATCCTCGTCCGGGCGACCAAACGTGAGGGCCGCTGGACAGCGCCAACGCGGGGCGTGCGGGTCCGCCTCCTCCTGCCCGATGGACGCGAACTCGAAGGCACCGGGCGCGAAAACGAGGATATCACCATCCCGTTCGACTGAGCCCGCGTCGCTCGGCGGCGGCGGGCTGGTCGATGCGCTGCACGATCAGCGGCTGTCCACGGTTGCAAGCGTCAGGATGTTCGCCTGGGTCATGTCCTTGCCGCGAAGCTCGCCCGCGATCCTGCCCGCGCACATCACCAGGACGCGGTCAGACAGCGCCAGCAATTCGGGCATCTCGCTCGTCACCAACACCACCGCGACCCCCCGGTCCGCGGCCTCGCGGATCAGCCGGTAGATCTCGCTCTTGGTGCCGACATCGATGCCCCGTGTCGGTTCGTCCAGCAGCAACACGCGTGTTTCGTGCGTCATCCAGCGAGCGATCAGCAGCTTCTGCTGGTTCCCGCCCGAGAGCGAGCCCGGGGGGCTCTTCGGGCTCGCGGTCTTGACCTTGAACTCCCGGATCCGCTCGGTGACCGCCGCACGCTCGGCCCGCAGCCCGCGCAACCCGGCGGTCGCAAACGACGGCATGATCGGCATCACCAGATTCTCGTCCACACCCAGATCGAAGAACAGCCCTTGCAGCTTCCGATCCTCTGGGACATAGCCAACGCCCGCGCGGATCATCGCCCGTTCGTTCCCCGTGCCGATCTCGCGGCCATCGACCAGCACGCTGCCCCGGGCCCGCCGATCGATGCCAAAGATCGCGTCGAGCAACTCGCTCCGACCCGACCCCACGAGCCCGCCCAAGCCGACGATCTCACCCGGCGCGATGTCCAGCGAGACCTCACGCAGTTTGCCGGGCGAGTCGATCTGCCGCACCCGCAGCGCCGGACGCTTCGTGTCCGACTCCGGCGGCTTGCGCTTCTCGGTCTGCTCGATCCGCCTGCCGATCATCTGCTCAATCAGCGTCGGCTCGTCGATCTCGCTCACCACGCTGGTGGCGACAAACTTGCCGTCGCGCAGGACCGTCACCCGATCGCACACCTCGAAGATCTCTGCCATTCGGTGCGAGACGTACAGCAACGTCAAACCGCCGGCCGCGAGTTGGCGGACGATCTGCATCAGCCGCTCGACCTCCGACACACTCAGCGAACTGGTCGGCTCATCGAGCACGATGACACGGGCGCGGCCCGAACTCTGCGCGTGCTCACTCCCGTCTTCGCCCGAGTCGTCGAGGCTGCTGGCGATCTGCACGATCTGCCGCCGCCCGGGGGGCAGCAGGCCCAGCGGGGCCTCCACGTCGATCCCCGGCTCGAGCGACTCGAGCAGCCGTGCCGCCCGCTCGTGCATCGCCCGCCGATCGACCAGACCCAGCCGGTTCCGCGGCATGCTGTGCAGGCAGAGGTTCTCCGCCACGGTCAGGTTCGGGCACTGCGCCAGCTCCTGGTGCACGATCCGGATACCCGCCGCGAAGGCCTCGTCGATCGACCCCGGGGTGAGCGTGCGCATCGGCGCGTCGGCCCCACCGGTCTCGCGGATCCGGACCACCCCGGTGTCCTGCCGGTGCAGCCCGCTGAAGACCTTGCCCAGCGTGCTCTTGCCGGCGCCGTTCTCGCCCATCAACGCGTGAACCTCGCCCGGAAGGAACGAGGCCGACACGTCGTCGAGCGCCTGCGTCACGCCAAACCGCTTGGAGATGTTCTCGCAAACAAGCAGTGGCGCGGTGCCGGTCGCGGCGGGGGGCATATCCGGGCTGGTGGCGGGGCTGACCATGCCGACAGCGTAGCGGAATCACCCCCGACGGTCCCGCCCATTGACTGCGAGCGTCAGCCTCGCCTCACGCGATCACAGATGCGGCCCAGGCTTCGAGCCTTGCGCGTGCCCCCGCCGGGTCAGCAATCGCCCCGCACGCCGCCGCCGCCCGGACGACCCCGCACAGGTGGTCCGTGCTCCGGCACCGCTGGGCGTGATTCACGAGCATCGCGTTGGGCTGGTGCCCGTTGACATAGGCCAGAAACGCCAGCCCCACCTTGTAGTGCTGCGTCGGCGGCTCGAAGACGACCCGGCCGAACGCCTCGCACGCCCGCATGCCCTCGCGGTAGGTCTCGAGGTCGCCGGCCCCGAGTGCCGCGAGAGCCCGGGACGCCGGCACCGCGATGCCATCGAACACCCCGAGCAGCCCGTGGCTGAGGTCGCCAATAGCCGCGGCCCTGCCGTCGATCGACGTCGTACCAGTCGCGTCACCCTCCATGAGCGAACCGAAGTGGAAGTCGTCACCGGTGAGCATGATCTGTTCCCGCGGCGTGAGGCCGCGCCGGACACGCCGCTCAAGCTCCGCATCGAGCATGCTCAGCTTGCACCCGCGCACCTTGCCCGGATCAAACGCCATGATCCGCTCGAACGAGTCGCCCGGGAAATACCCTTCCAGCGCCGGCAGGAACATCGGCCCGAGCCAATGGATGAACAGCGGCCCGTCTGCCTGCCGGATCACGCGGGTATAGACGTCCACGTAGGTGTCCGCGTCGTGCCGGTTGACCGAGAGCCACGGCTGGGCCAGCAGCATCGGCCACCCCCCGGCCGCCCGTATCACCGCGCACTGCTCGACCATCGCGTCGACGATGTCCGAAGTGCTCGCGACCTCTGTCAGTTGGTCGGTCCCCGCCCCGGCGACAAAGCCCATCGGCGGTGCAAGCCGCCCGCACCGTTCGATCAACTCTCGCGCGATCGGCCAGCCGATCTCATACCGCTGCGCCGTGTCCATCGCCTCGGCGATGCCGAACCCGTGCGCGATGAGATGCTCACGGAAGCGCATCGTGCGGTCCCAGTCGATGTGCTCGGCGATCTCGTCGCGAGCCCCCGGCTGCTCCGGGGAATGCCCCACGCCGCGATAGCTCTCGGCCATCACGATGTGAGCCGCGGCATAGACCAGCCTGACCGGAGCGCCGGCCGGCACCGCCGCGCGTGACCAACCCGCCGGGGCTGCACCGCCGCCGAGATCGACCTTTGTTTCGTCCGGGAGTGTGAACGGCACCGGCGTCAGGGCGAGTCCTCCGACGACGAGCCGAGAGCATCGATCGCCCGCTGCAGATAGCCCGGACCGTCCTTGACAATCACCGTGCCCAGCCCACCCAGCAGCACGACCGTCGCGACGATCATCCCCGCGACCCACGCCGCGCCGCCAAAGCCCTCCGGCCGGTCCGCACCCAGATAGGCACGGCTCCGCTGCAGGATGATGAACCCGACATACGCCAGCGGCATCAGCAGCCCGCAGACCACGTTTGTCGGCACGGCGATCCACATCGCCATCTCCGACCAGTAGACAGCGCCCAGCACGCCGATCGCCGGCAGCAGCGTGCCGACGACATGCAGCCGCGTGCCCCGCTTCCAGCCGAACATCGTCTCGCACGCGAACCCCGAGCAGAGCATCTGCATCGTGATCGAACTCAGCGCCATCGCGATGATGCCCAGCCCGAACACCCACACGCCCACGCCCGGGCCTAGGCGGTCCGGGGCCGCGAGAAGCTGCGCGACCGCGTCCGGGCTGAGCTTCTTGCCGGCAAACAGCTCCGGCGCATCAAAGTGCAGCACGCTCGCGGCCGCGATCAGAATCAGGCTCGCCGCGATCGCGTACGGCACGAACATCCCGAAGATCAGGTCGTACCGAGCCAGCGTGCGGTGGTCCCGCCTCCAGCCCCGCCGCCGAAGCGTGTAGGGATACACAAAGAGCATGTTCACACCAACCGCCGCCGCCAGCCCGGAGACGATCACCGTGACCGGCCGGATCGGATCGCCGCCCTCGATCACGCGTTCCGCCGGGATGTGCGGCACGAGCCCGGTCAACAGCTTGCCCGGCTCCGGAATCCCGGTCTTGGCCACTACTACCGCAAAGCACAGGATGATCAGCCACACCATCGCCTTGAGCAGGTTCTCATACACCCGCACCAGCCGCGGGCTCCGGTCATAAAGCAGCGCGACCGCGACGCACCACACGAGGGCGACCAGCCCCATCACCCACCGCGGCGCGTCGGCCCACCCGACCTGCCCGGCCAGCAGCACGAGCATTGATGCCGCCAACGCGTACTGCGCAAACTGCCAGATGATCGACGAGAGAATCGCCGCGATGCCCCAGCCATAGGCAAAGAAACCGCCGGCGTGCTTCTTCATCGCGCCGAACGGGTCTTCCTCGGTGCTCAGCGTCTGGTGCGCCACCGCCGAGAGCACGATCACCCCGAGGATCATCCCCAGCGGCGCAACCCAGATCAGCTCGTACCCGAACGCCGCCCCCGCGAAGATCGCCGAAAACGCGGTCCCCCCGCCCAGCGTCATCGCGCTCTGCATATAGCCGGGGCCCATCAGCTTGAAGTAGCCGAACGCCCGCTTCGCCGGGGAGGCCCCACGCAGCGCGCCGAGAGAAGCGGTCTCCCGCGTCTCGGCAGCAGTGGGGGATGCAGAGGTCGGTTCGTCCATCGTGCCCGCCATGGTAACGAGTCCGGCGCTACGCCGACGTCGCCGCCGCCTTGACGATCTCCCGCAAGAAGGCCATCTGATCGGTCGCCCACCAACGCTCGCTGAAGATCTCCACCTCCGCAAGCCCGCAGAACCCCGCCGCCTCGACCGCTCCCCGGATCTCCCGGATCGGGATCACACCCTCTCCCATCAACCCTCGGTCTAGCAGCAGGTGCGTCGTCTCCGCCTTGAAATCGCAGATGTGCAACGCCAGCAGCCGCCCCTCGCGCCCGAGCGATGCGATCTGCTCGGCAAGCCCCGGCTCCCACCACACGTGGTAGACATCCACCGCCACACCGAGCGCCGGATGGCCGACGCGGTCGCACACCGCGCGCGCAATGGCGACGGTGTTGATGCACGAACGATCCGCCGCGTACATCGGGTGCAGCGGCTCCAACGCGAGCTTCACGCCGACCTCTGCCGCGTGCTGCGCGACCGCCGCCAGCCCCTCCGCCACCATCGTCCGGGCATCATCCAGCCCGACCTCCGGGCATGCCCCCGGCACGATCACCAGCATCTCCGCCGACAGCACCGCCGCATCATCCAGCAGCGAGCGCGTCCTGACGATCGCCTGCTTACGCCTCTCCGCATCCGGATGGACGAAGAACCCACCCCGCACATACGAGGGCACGCCGAGCCCCGCGTCCGCGATGATTCTCGCCGCCTGCCTCACGCCGACCGGCTCGACGTGCTCGACCCACGGGCACACCCCGCCGATCCCCGCCGCCGCGTACGCCGCGCACGCCTCGGCCAGCGTCCACGGCTTGGTCGTCTGCGTGTGAATCGCCAGGCGATCGGGGGTGAGCGGCTTCATCAAGTCGGCTCCGTCAATCAACCACCCGCACCGGCCGCGCCGACGCCACCGGCCAGCGGGGCAAGATCCACCCAGCGGCCGTCCTTCCAGCTCTGTGCGCCCGCCTCGGCGAGCTGCACACCCTTGGCGCCCTCCAGCATGCCGAACGCCCACGGCTCATCGCACACCACGTGCCGCAGGAACATCTCCCACTGCACCTTGAACGCGTTGTCGTACACCCCGTCCGCATCGAACTCGTCCCACCCGCCGACATAGTCGATCGGCTGCTCGACATCCGGGTTCCAGACCGGCCGCGGCGTGTCGGCTATCCCCTGCACGAAGCACCGCCGAAGCCCCGCCACCGCGCTGCCTTCGGTGCCGTCGACCTGGATCGTCAGCAGATCGTCACGCCGTACGCGCGTGTTCCACGAGCTGTTGAACTGGCAGATCACGCCGTCCTCTGTCCTGAAGATCCCGTACGCCGCATCGTCGGCTGTGCAGCGATACGGCTTCCCGTCCTCGCCGATCCGCTCGGGGATCTCGGTCGCCGCCGTCGCGTACACGCCCGCCACCGGCCCGAACGTGTGGTCGAGCACGTACCGCCAGTGGCAGAACATGTCGGTCATGATCCCGCCGCCGTCCTCAGCGCGATAGTTCCAGCTCGGCCGCTGCGGCGGCTGGTCCGGGTCGTGCCCGGTAAAGACCCAGTACCCAAACTCACCGCGCACGCTCAGGATCCGCCCGAAGAACCCCTCGTCCCGCAACCGCGCCAGCTTCATGATCCCCGGCAAAAACAGCTTGTCCTGCACCACGCCGTGCTTGATGCCGGCATCTTCGCACACACGCTCCAGCCGCAGCGCCTCGTCGAGCGTCAACGCCGTCGGCTTCTCGCAGTACACCGCCTTGCCCGCCGCGGCCGCCATCTCGACAAACCGGCCCCGCAGCTGCGTGCTCGACGCATCGAACACGATCCCGACATCATCCCGAGCAACCGCTCCCGCGACGTCCGTCGTCCACTCGAACGGCTCGCCGATCGTCGCCCCCCCGTGCTCCTCGGCCAGCGCCCGCAGCTTGCCCTCGTTACGCCCCGTCAGGATCGGCCGCGGCACGATCGTCGTCCCATCCGCCGCCCGTACCCCTCCCTGGGCGATGATCGCGCAGATCGACCGAACCAGATGCTGGTTGGTCCCCATGCGTCCGGTGACGCCGTTCATCACAATGCCGACCGTCTGTGTCGCCAAGCTGTGGTTCTCCATGCCGCGGCGCACTCGTCCGCCGAGGGGTCAGAGCAGCGAGTCCGGTTCCCACGCCGCGGCGGGCGTCCTCGCGTCGAAGTCGATCGGCCCAGCATAGCCAAAGCCCGGCGCATCGATCACGGTGCCGAACGCCAGCGCCCCTCGCTCGATCCGCAACCGGGCATCCCCGCCGCCGGATTCGTAGAGATCACCGTGGGCATCGCGCGCCGCCTGCTGCTCCGCCGCCGGCAGGTGGCCGAGCCCGCGGAAGTAGTGGTGCCCGTTGCGCTCCACGTGCGGCACACCCAGCGTCGCCATGAGTTCCAGATCCTGCTGCAGCGCCAGCACCGGCAGCGTCGTCAGGTCCTCACCCGACTGAAACACCGCGCCGCCCGCGTCCGCAGCCGCGTTCCACACATCACACCGCGCCCGGTTGAGCACCGCGCCGAACACGCCTTTGCAACTCTTGATCGAGATGCCGCGGTAGCCCAGCGCCCGCGCCTCGGGCAGCGCCCACAGCCCCGCGTCCGCCTCGTCGATGATGCACGGCGCGAACGCCGCCAGCCGCTTCATCCCCCTGTTGGCCTCCCGTTCAAACGTCCGCGTCCTGGCCAGCGGCTGCTCGATCAGCAGCAGCGCATCCAGGAAGCCCGCGAACCGCGGCTCGCGCTCCACCCGCTCCAGCACACCGACAAACTGCCCGATCGACGCAAACTGCTCGTTCCCGTCCAGCGTGACCCTTGCACGCGGACCTGCCTCCCGCCACACCGCGCCCCACACCCGCGCCAGCCGGTCGATCTGCTCGTCCGAGTCGCTGGTGATCTTGATCTTAAAGTGCGTCAACCCGTACCGCCGGATGTCCTCCACCAGAGACTCCGGCAGCCCGTCGCCGACGCGCTCGCCCTCGGCGATGTCCCCCGGCTCGATCGCGTCGAGCATGCCCACCGTGTGCCGCAGCGCCACCCCACGCCGCGGCAACTCCAACCGCCCGACCGTCCACGCCGAGACACTCTCATCCCACGCCCCCGCGTCAAACCCCAGCGCCCCCCCCGTCAGCGCCCCGTGCAGCCCGACCCCGACGCCCCGGCAGACCGCGTCGATCAACGCCCGCTCAACCAGCGACACCCCCTCACCCCGCACCAGCCGGTCGCTCGCCTCCCGCGGCACCGCCTCCACCCGTGCGGCGTACACCCGCCGCCAGTGCCCGAAGGCCGAATCCGCGCGCGCACTCCCGCCGTCGAGCAGCACATCCATCGCCGCCCGCTGCGCACCGAGCAGGTCTCGCCAGTCGTCCGCGACGCCCGAATCCGGGTCCTTCGCGAACCACTTGGGCACGAGCAGGTCACTGCTGTAACCGACCGATCGTCCGCCGCCCTCGAATTCCACGCCCACGCGGCACGTCACCAAGGGCGCCGCCGTCATCGTGTGCATGCCGAACCGGAACGGCAGCCGCGTGTGGCAGGGCAGGATCGAGACCTCGGCAGTAATCGGGCGGATACGCATGAGCCCGCAGCGTAGCGGATGCCGCGCGACCCTCGCTCAATCCGCCTCGCTCGCAAGCGCCGCGACCAGTTCCGCAACCTCAAGCGCCTTCCGCGCCGAGTATCCCTCATCGTCAAACCAGACGATCGTCCCCTCGGCGTCGAGCACGATCACCCGCGAGCGTCTGCCGTTCTCGTTGCCCGTCAGCTCCGCCACGGGCTTGGCCGCGCTGCCGTACAGCGTGACCACCGACCCCCAGTCCTCGCGGGGAATCCCCGAGCGCATCCCGTCGTCGATCCACCCCGACGCGAGCGTCGGCATGAGCCCGGGGATCGTCGGCACCTCCACCAGCTGCGCGTCCACGCCCGCCTGCATCAGCCCCATCAGCCAGCGGTCGAGGTCAAACTGGGTGCCCTGCTCATAGCCGACCAGCAGCACAGCAGGGCGGCCGGCGAAGGCCGCGGGCATCTCTGTCCGCTCCTTCTCCAGCGATTGCCCGACCACCGCCGGAAACCGCTCGCCGGTCGGGTCGCGGCTGGGAATGGTGCTTGAGCAGCCATTCGCTGCGAGTACCGCCCCCACCAGCCCCGCACCGACAGCGGCAAAGAGGAGCCGCCGAGACCAACGGAGTGTGCCGCGAGGGCCTTGAGAAGATTTGGATGTACCGCGCATGTCCGGCCCCTTGTGAAGGTGTGCTACGCATTTCGAGGCACGGTCATCCGCTGGATGCACCCGAATCGCCCGAGGCACCATATTTTGCGCATCGGTCAATCATCGCGTTCTCGCGTTCGGCACGCTCGACCCATACCGCACCGACCCGCCGTGATACCCTTTCCGCAGCACTACCGGAGGAAACCGACCGTGAATGACAGATCTATGACTGGCGCGACTCCGCGCATTCTCGCAATCATCGCGGCCCTTGCCGCGGCAATCCTGCCCGCCACCGCCGCGGCCCAGTCCCTCGTCCGCCCCGAGTCCCACCCCGGCGGCATCCTCCTGGTCGTCACCGACAAGTCGGGCCTGGTCTCCAACGACTCCCCCCTCTTCGTCGCCTCCAACACCGTCGGCTGGAACGCCGGCGACCCCGCCATGAAGCTCAGCGGCCGCTCCGACCTCCGCTGGCAGATCCTCCTGCCCGGCCCGGTCGCCGCCGGCAACGACGCGTGGATCGAGTTCAAGTTCACCCGCGGCTCGTGGGAGACCTGCGAGGTCGCCGAAGACCTCAGCGACATCAGCAACCGCACGCTCAAGCCCGTCGAACCCTCCGCCCTCGAGCCCGGCAAGTCCTACGTCGTCGAACTCACCGTCGAGCGATTCGCCGACGAGCGCGAGGGTGCCCCAAAGCCCGCCTTCCGCACCGACTCGGCCCGCCCGCTCAACGTCACCGGCAACGCCTTCCGCGTCCAGGTCATCGGCGGCGCCGGCGAGGCCAGAGGCTCGATGCGCGATGTCACCGTCTGGCTCCCCCCCGGCTACGACGACGAGCCGGACCGCCGCTACCCCGTCCTCTACATGCAGGACGGCCAGCACCTCTTCGACATCTCCCTCCCCACGCCCGAAGAGTGGCGGGCCGACGAGACCGCCACCGCCCTCATCGAGGCCGGCGAGATCGAGCCGGTCATCATCGTCGCGATCCCCAACTCCGGCGCCAACCGCGCCGCCGAATACCTCCCCGGCCGCACCGGCCTGAGCGTCCCCGAAACCGAGTTCACCCGCCTCGGCCAGGCCATCGGCACCGCCCCCGACGGCGATGCCTACCTCGCATGGGTCGTCCGCGAGGTCGTCCCCCGCGTCGAGCGGGTCGTCCGCGCCAGCACCGACCCGGCCGACCGCGGCTTCGGCGGCGCATCACTCGGCGGGCTCATCACACTCCGCGCCGCCCAGCTCTACCCCGACACCTTCGGCCGCTTCCTCTGCGAGAGCCCCTCACTCACCGCCCGCGGCCGCGACCTTGTCCCCGCCCTCACCGAGGGCCTCAACCCCACCGACTCTCGCGTCTTCGTCGGCATGGGCGGCAGCGAGTACGGCGACAGCGCCGACGCCCGGAGCCGCTCCCTCGTCGAGGCCGCCAAGGCCCTCGCCGAACGCCTCGGCAAGAGCGGAGACACCGAGGTGTCGCTGCACATCGAACCCGACGCCGCCCACAACGAGGCCGCCTGGGCCGACCGTTTCGACGACGCCCTGCGGCACCTCTACCCGGCCCATCGCGACTGAGCACGAGCCCAGCCCACGCCCACCAATGCAAACGGCCCGCCGTCTCCGGCGGGCCGTTGTCGTGCGAGAGTGGTGGGGGCCCCGGCACCTTCGCCGAAGCGCGTTCGATCAGCCGTTCGGCACCCACTTCTTCCAGATGTCGGCAAAGTCCTCAACGTTTTCCTGATTCACGATCTGCAGCTCAAACGTGTTGATCACCTGCTCGGGCGACTCGCCGTTGTGCACCTTGTTGAACAGCATCATGACCGTCTCGTACCCCCAGCCGTAGCAGTCCTGCCCGATCAGCGCCTGCACCTGCCCGTCGCGGACATACTGCAATTCCTCGGCGAGGTGATCGACCGAGACGACCTTGGCCACCTCGTGCACGCCGTCCAGCGCGTTGGTCGTAAACAGCGGCCAGCCGCCCACCATCGCCCAGCCGGTGATGTCAGGGTTGGCCTGCTGCTCCTGCTGCACCTTGTTGGCCGCGTCCGCAGCCGTCTCCGGGTGATAGAACGTGTACCCGATCGAGATGTCCGGGAAGTTCTCCGCCTCTTCCACCACGCCCCGCACCCGCGCCTGCAGGTTCGGCGCCGCCTGGTTGCCCGCGAGGATCGCGACCACGCCCGACCCGCCCATCGCCTCGGCGAGCTGTCGCATCACCTCGCGCCCGGCCTCGACGTCGTCGATGCCGTAATAGGCAAACCGCTTCGAGTTGGGCGCGTCCGAGTCAAAGCACACGACCTCGACCCCCGCGTCCACCGCGTCGTTGATCGCCGGGGTCAACAGCGCCGCGTCCGTGCACGACACCGTGATCCCGTCCACCGACGCCGCCGTCAGCTGCCCGATCCGCTGGGCCTGGGCCTGAGCGTCCTCATCCGACGGTGTCTCCCAGCGGATGTTGACCTTCACCCCGTGCTCGGCCTCAATGGCCTTGGCCGCGTCAAACGCCCCCGTGCGGGCCGCTTGAAAGACCGGGTTCGACTGGCTCTTGGCGATGACGCCAAACGTGTAGCTCGCCGCGGCCGCGCCGCCGGTCCCACCGCCGGTCTTCGTTGCGTTCTCGTCGGCCGGCTTGTTGCAGCCGGAGAGCCCGGCCAACCCGACCAGCGCCGCCGCCGCGAGGGTGTTCCATAGTGTGCGATGCATGAGTTGTCTCCTGGAATTGCTCGGGCACGAGGGGCCCGTGGTTGAGAGCTAGCGGGCCTGCAGGCCCTGCTTGAGCCGGTCGATCACCGCCGCGAGAATGATCGCGCCGCCGGTGACCACGTACAGGTAATTGGTATCGATCTCGAGGATCGTGATCGCGTTGTTGATCAGTTCGATGACGACGGTGCCCAGCACCGCGCCAAAGGCCGTGCCCCGGCCGCCCGTCAGCGACGCCCCGCCGATGACCGCCCCCGCGATCACCCGCAGCTCGTACGCCTGACCCGCGCCCGACGTCGCCGCGCCGAAATAGCCCACCGCCATCGCCCCGGCCAGCCCCGCCGCCACGCCCATCAGCGTGTACACCAGGATCAGCACCCGGCCGACCGGCACGCCGGCGTACTTGGCCGCGGTCTCGTTGCCTCCGACAGCGAACACCCGCCGCCCGAAAACCGTGTACCGCAGCACGAACCACCCCAGCACCGCCACCAGCACCATGATCAGCGTGTTCATCGGGTGCGCCGCCCCCAGCCCGAAGTCCGCCTTGAAGAACCCCGGCTGGATCGCCCCCGGCAGGCCCGACACCGTCTGCCCCTTGGTCAGCAGCAGCGTGATGCCGCGATAGACACTCATCGTGCCCAGCGTGATGATGAACGGGTGGAGCCGGAACCCCACGATCATCGCCCCGTTGGCCAGCCCGAGCACACCGCCCGCCGCGCACGCGACCAGGATCAGCCCCATCGCCGCGAACAACCCCCCTGAGTCCGGCGGCATGTTGTTGATGATCTCCGCGCCGATGATCCCGGCCAGCGCATAGATCGAGCCGACCGAGAGGTCGATCCCGGCCGTCACGATCACCCCGGTCATCGCCACCGCCATCACCGCGATGAAGCTCGCGTTGTTGGCCAGCAGGATGAGGTTGCGGGAGTTCAGGAACGTATTGACGTCGCGCCGCACGGGGCGCCCATCGTCGCCCCGCAGGGCCTGGCCCGTCTCCTGATCGATCACGGTCTGCTGCGTGGTCCCGCCGAAGATGGTGAGCCCCAGCATGATCATCGCGATCACGAACAGGAGCCCGGACTCCTGGGCGGAGGCCAAGCGGCGGAAGAGGCTCTTCCCCGATCTCGGTGACAGTGCGGCGGTAGCGTCCTCAGACATGGGAGCGGAGTGTAGCAGGGGACTTGCTAGTCGATCGTCTGGACGCGGCGGCTGCGGGTGCCGTCGATGATGTTGATGCTCTGGCTGCTGGTGTTCGCGTCGCTGAAGAACGTGTCCTGGACGTCGCCGGTCACGAATTCGGCGTGCCCGTCGCTGAACACGAAGTTTCCGCCCTTGGCGCCGTGGTTGTCCTGTGGCGCGTAGAAGCCCGGCTGCGTCCCGGCCTGATCGGCACCGTCATACCCATACCACGCGTCAGTCGAGATGTCGTTGCCGTTGGTCTCATCGCCCCACATCGGGACGGGCTTCACGACCACCTGCTCCTCGCTCTTCAGACCGGCGATGTACAGGTAGCTGATGTTGTACGAAACGATATCACGCTCCGACGCGGGCTCTTTCGGCTGCTTGACCGAGCGATACGAGTTGTACGACTGTCGCGGCTGGCTCGGGCGTCCGTACCAGAAGTCCTCTCGGTCGGCAGCGCAGGTAAGCACGCCGAACCCGTCGAGCCGCCCCCGCATCAGCGGTTCCTTGGTCCCGTCCGGATAGATCTGCGTGTTCTCCGTACCGTCCGAGCCGATGTAGCCGTGATCACCCTGTCCGGGACCGGCCGCATCCCCGAACTGCTGCAGACTAAACAGGCCCGCAACGCCTCCGACCGTGAACTGACCGTCGAGGTACCGCTGCTGCTTCGAGCCGGTGTAGAAGGCATTCCAGTACGGTCCGCCTTCCCGCAGCGGGACGATCGGGTACCAGGAACGCCAATCGTTCGCGTAGCCGGAAAACGCCAGCCCCATCTGCCTGTTATTGCTCAGACACGCCGCGGACTGGGCCGCAGCCCTCGCCTTGCCCAGAGCGGGCAGCAGAATGCCGATCAACAGCGCGATGATCGCGATGACGACGAGCAGTTCGATGAGCGTGAACCCGAGTTGGTGGCGGCGTTCTGACATGGCGGCATTCTCCCATTCCGGTCGCCCCGACCCTCATATTAGCGCGATCCGGGTCCCTCCTCCTCCCCGCCTGCGGTGTGCGGCTGCCCGGACCGAGCCGCGGCGATCGTGATTTTGCCCAACCTGCCACATCGGAACGGTTCGGTTATGGGGGCTGCCAAGCGGGTTGTGGGGTGAAAGCCCTCGAAATCGCCAGTCGATGTCCATAGCATAGTGATGGCCCCGCCCCCGGCATCTCTGCCGGGACGCACGGGGCAACTGTCTTGGAGAGACACAGGTCCGCCTCGTGCAATAGGAGATTGTCGAATGAACACCGCGTCCATCGTTCGTGCCGCCGGCCTCGCCGCGGCCATCGCTGCCGTTCCCGCCCTCGCCCAGCCCGTCATGGACGGCCAGCGCGATTCCATCTACGGCAGCCCGATCGCGCTGCAGACCAACCCCACCCTCTTCGGTGATTCCGGCCACGGCGACTGCGACGGCAACGACCTCGGCAACCCCGGCGACGTGGTCACCGGCATCGAGTTCGCCATCCCGCTGCTCGAACTGGGCAGCCCCGCCGGCGCCATCCGCATCGCCGCGTTCGTCAACGGCGGCGGGCACGACTTCGTGTCCAACCAGGTCCTCGCCGGCGCCGGCCTCGGCACGCCCAATCTCGGCGAGCCCCGCACCCTCGACTTCAACGCCATCGCGGGCACCCAATACGTCGAGTTCACCCCGGCCGCAGGCGCCGAGCCGACCATCGACGGCATGCTCGACGCGTCCTACGTCCAGATCGCCCTCCAGGACAACCAGACCGGTTTCGGCGACAACTCCGACGGCAGCGTCGATGTCGCCAACGGTTCCGAACTCGACGGCATCTACGCCGTCGTCGCCAACGACACCCTCTACGTGTTTATCGCCGGCAACCTCGAGTCCAACTTCAACAAGCTCGACGTCTTCTTCGACACCGAGTCCGGCGGCCAGAACAAGCTCCGCGGCGACAACGTCGACATCGACTTCAACGGCCTCAACCGCATGGGCGACGACGGCTCCGACAACGGTCTGATCTTCGACGCCGGCTTCACCGCCGACTACTACCTCGGCTGCACCAACGGCGGCGACCCTGTCACCATCTACGCCAACTTCGCCAGCCTCAACGGCGTCTACGGCAGCTACCTCGGCTCGACCGCTCCCGGCTCCGACGGCACCCTCGACGGCGGCGACAACCCCTACGGCATCCAGCTCACCCTCGACAACTCCAACGTCGAGGGCGTCCCCGGACGCTGCAAGCCCGGCGGCACCGTCGACTACGCCAACGGCTCCGAGCTCGCCGGCCTCTACGGCTACGTCGACACCGACAACAACAAGCTCTACCTGCTCTTTACCGGCAACATCGAGAACGGTGACGGCGGCAAGGACTCCAACTCCGGCAACAAGATCAACGTCCTCATCGACGCCCAGCCCGGCGGCCAGAACAAGCTCCGCGGCGACAACGTCGACATTTCCTTCGGCAACCTCAACCGCATGGGCGACGACGGCACGGGCAACGGCCTCATCCTCGACGCCGGCTTCGAGCCCGACTACTGGATGAGCATCAAGACCAACAACTTCCCCGTCTACCAGGTGCTCGACTGCGCCGTCCTCCGCACCGACGGCCGCCTCGAAGACTTCTCCGGCTTCCCGCTCGATTACGGCGCCTACGACGGCAACTTCAAGAGCGACGGCGTCGCCGTGCCCTTCGACGGCCCGCTCCTGGACATCCAGGACGGCTTCACCGCCAACATCTTCTGCAACTACGGCCCCCGCACCACCCAGCTCGACCCCAACAACCCGGTTGACGGTCTGCTCGGCCTCTACATCGACAACTCCAACACCGCCGGCGTCACCGACAGCGACGTCTCCGGCGCCGCCGCCGTCGCCACCGGCATCGAGATCGTCATCGACCTCGACGAGCTCGGCTGGGACGGCTCCAGCGACATCAAGGTCCTCGGCTTCATCTCCAACGAGGACGCCGGCTACCTCTCCAACCAGTTCCTCCCCGGCCTGCCCGCCAGCAGCGGCAACGTCGGTGACAACGGCCCGACCAACACCATCGATCTGACCACCTACGCCGGTGACCAGTTCGCCGTCATCCCCGTCGGCAGCGACCCCTGCGACTACGCCAACTACAACGGTGACAGCACCGTCAACACGCAGGACTTCCTCGCGTTCCTCAACTCGTGGAACGCCCGCGAGGCCCGGGCCAACTGCAACGGTGACAGCACCATCAACACGCAGGACTTCCTCTGCTTCCTCAACATCTGGAACTCCTGCCGCTAATCTGCGCACCGCAGAATCAGCCAGTATCCTCGCAGACGCCCCTCTTCTCGGGGGGCGTCTGTCTTTTTCCCCTCCGCACGCGAACGATCACCCCGAATGGCCCACGATCTCGCCAACCTCTACGCCCGACTCGAACGCTGCAGCGCCCGGGCCGCCCACACCCTCGGACGAAGGCTCCGGCACTTCGAACGCGACCGCGTCGGCTCACTCGACCAGATCGCCAGAGCCATCGCCCGCGCCGAGTCCGCCACCCGCGAGCGACACGAACGCCTCCCCGACGTGCAACTCGACCAGTCGCTCCCCATCGCCGCCAAGGCCGACGAGATCGTCAGACTCATCCGCGACAACCAGGTCACCGTCGTTTGCGGCGAGACCGGCAGCGGAAAGAGCACCCAGCTCCCCCTGCTCTGCCTCCAGGCCGGACGCGGCGTCCGCGGCATGATCGGCCACACCCAGCCCCGCCGCATCGCCGCACGCACCATCGCCGCCCGCCTCTCCGACGAACTCCGCACCCCACTCGGCCGCGAGGTCGGTTTCAAGGTCCGCTTCGACGACACCACCGACCCCTCGACCTACATCAAGGTCATGACCGACGGCGTCCTCCTCGCCGAACTCCAGTCAGACCGCCAGCTCCGCCGCTACGACACCATCATCATCGACGAGGCCCACGAGCGCAGCCTCAACATCGACTTCCTCCTCGGCTGCCTCCCGCGCATGCTCGCCATTCGTCCCGAGCTCCGCCTGATCATCACTTCCGCCACCATCGACCCGCAGCGGTTCTCCAAGCACTTCGACGATGCCCCCATCGTCGAAGTCTCCGGCCGCACCTTCCCCGTCGGGGTCCGCTACCACGACGCCTCCTCCGACGACTCCGCCGACCAGGAGCCCGGCCAGCAGATCGCCGACGCCGTCGCCGAACTCGCCGAGCACGGCCCCGGCGACGTCCTCGTCTTCCTCCCCGGCGAACGCGAGATCCGCGAAACCGCCGAGGTGCTCCGGGCATCACCCGAGCCCGCGCTCCGCGACGCCGAGGTCCTCCCCCTCTACGCCCGACTTGCCGCTAAAGACCAGCTCCGCGCGTTCCAACCCCACGAGAATCGCCGAATCATCCTCGCGACCAACATCGCCGAGACCTCAGTCACCGTCCCCGGCGTCCACTACGTCGTCGACACCGGTCTCGCCCGAATCAACCGCTACCACGCCCGCACCCGCATGCAGGGCCTCGACGTCGAGCCCGTCTCCCAGGCCTCCGCCAACCAGCGCGCCGGCCGGTGCGGCCGCGTCGCCGACGGTATCTGCATCCGCCTCTACTCCGAAGACGACTACCGCCAACGCCCCGAGTTCACCGACCCCGAGATCCTCCGCAGCACCCTCGCCGGCGTCGTCCTCCGCATGAAGGCCCTCCGCCTCGGCGACCCCCGCACCTTCCCCTTCCTCGACCGCCCCTCCCCCCGCCGCATCCGCGACGCCTACGACACGCTCATCGAGCTCGGCGCCCTCACCCTCGAGGGCGAACTTACCCCGCTCGGCCATCAGCTCGCCACCATCCCCATCGACCCCCGCCTTGGCCGCATGGTCCTCGCCGGCGCCGCCGAGGGCGCACTCCGCGAGATCCTCGTCATCGTCGCCGCCCTCGCCACCCGCGACCCCCGCGAACGCCCCATGGACGCCCGCGACGCCGCCGACCGCGCCCACGAGCCCTTTGTCGACGAGCACTCCGACTTCCTCACCCTGCTCAAGATCTGGGACGCCGCCCGCGAGCAGCAGCGCGCCCTCTCCACCCGCGCATTCAAGAAATGGTGCATCAAGTCCTTCCTCTCCTGGCGCGGCCTGCGCGAGTGGGAAGACCTCCACCGCCAGCTCCGACGCATCGCCCGCGACCGGGGCCTCACCCGCAACACCACCCCCGCCGAACCCGACACCATCCACCACGCCATCCTCCCCGGCCTGCTCAGCAACATCGCCAAACGCGGCGACCGCCACGAATACGAGGGCACCTTCGGCACCGAGCTCTTCATCCACCCCGGCTCCGTCCTCTTCGACCGCAAACCCCGCTGGATCGTCGCCGCAGAGATCGCCCGCACCGGCCGCGTCTACGCCCGCATGGTCGCGCCCGTCCGGCCCGAGTGGATCGCCACCCTCGGCGACCACCTGCTCGACCGATCCCACTCACCCCCATCGTGGGACCACCGCACCGCCGCGCCGACCGTCGTCGAACGCGTCTCGATCTTCGGCCTCAGCCTGCCCATCAAGAAGCGCATCGCCTACGGCCAGATCAACCCCGTCCACGCCCGCGAGATCTTCATCCGCCAAGGCCTCGTCGACGGGGCCTTCCGCCCCAAGGCAGACTTCGTCGACCACAACGACCGCGTCATCGCCGAGGTCCGCCGGCTCGAAGCCAAGGCCCGTCGCACCGACCACGAATCTGAGGCCGGCGCGCGCTTCGACTTCTTCGACCGCCGCGTCGCCCCGCACGTCTGGAGCGGCAAACGCTTCGACCGCTGGCGCCACAAGGCCGAGGCCAGCAACCCCGACGCCCTCCGCATGACCCCAGCCGACCTCATCGTCTGGGCCGACGAGGCCCCCGGCCCCGAGGCCTACCCCGACGAGGTCGAGATCGCCGGCCACACCCACCCGCTGGAATACCGCCACGAGCCCGACGTTGCCGAAGACGGCGTCGCCGTCACACTCTCTCTCGCAGCGTTCAACGAGTTGACCGAGGCGAGGCACGACTGGCTCGTCCCGGGGCTCGTCCACGACCGCGCGCTCGCGATGGTCCGCGCACTGCCCAAGACACTCCGCAAGAGCATCGGCCCCGCGCCACAGGCCATCGACGAATTCCTCGCGACCGATCCCGACCAATCCATCGGCCTCGCCGACGCACTCTCTGACTTCCTCGGCCGCGAAAAGGGCGTGCACATCCCCGCCGCGCTGCTCCGCGAGGCCGAGCTCTCTCACCACCTCGTGCCGCGCGTCGTGGTGACCGACGGACAGGGCGAAGTGCTCGCCCAGAGCCGCGACCTGTTCGAACTCCGCCGCCTCGTCGCCGGCGAGGTCGAGCAGGTGCTCCGCCACGGCGAATCCGCCCTCGAACAACGCGACGGCATCCGCGCCTGGGACGTTGATGATCTCCCCACGGAGACCAGAATCTCCACCCCCGGCGGCACCGTCACCGCCTACCCCGCCTTTGTCGACGAGCAGACAAGTGTCGCCCTCCGACTCCTCCCCGACGAAGAGTCCGCCGCCGCCGCCCACGCCCGCGGCGTGCGCCGCCTGCTGACCATCGAGCACCGACGCATCCTCCGCCGAACGCTCCGCAGCTGGCCCTCCATGGGCTCCATGCGCCTCACCAGCGCCGCACTGGGCATCGATTCTTCCATAGACGACGAGATTTCTCTGATGGCCATCTCCCGCGCCGCCGCCGACACCGACCCGGCCACCATCCGCGCACGCACCGACTTCGAAACCCTCGCCGACGAGATCGAGCCCCACCTCGACGCCGCCCTCCTCGAGACGCTCAACCTCACGCAGAGCATCCTCAACAACGCCCGCGCCGTTCTCGGCCTGCTCGACCAATCCCCGCCCCCCGCCTGGCGAGACGCCGTGGAGGACGTCGAGCAGCAACTCCGGCACCTCATCCCCGAGCACTTCCTCTCCGAGAGACCCTGGGAACGGACCGGCCACCTCGCCAGATACCTGCGGGGCGCACAGCTCCGCCTGCAGAAGCTCGCCAGCGGCGGTCTGGAACGGGACACCAAACGCGCGCGCGAACTCGCCCCCCGATGGGCCCGCTGGCACGAGCTCGACCGCCTCGCCGCCGATCTCCCCGAATCCTCCACGCTCCGCCGATCGCTCGACGACTACTACTGGAACCTGGAGGAGTACCGCGTCTCCCTGTTCGCCCAGGAACTCGGCACCGCCCGCAAGATCTCGGCCACCCGCATCGACGCGCAGTGGCAACAGATCCGCCACGACGCCCGCGACGATCCGCACGCCGCCCGGCTGCAGACGCCCACCGGCCGAGCCTGACCACCCCGGCTGACACCCAGGGCGATGTCGGGTAGACTCGCAACATGACAGGCCGCGTCTGCGTCATCGGATCCGCGAACATGGACATGGTCGTGCGCGCACCCTCGCTCCCGACTCCCGGAGAAACCCTCCTCGGCGAGTCGTACCGGACCTTTCCCGGTGGCAAGGGGGCCAACCAGGCCGTCGCCGCTGCCCGCATGGGCGCCCGCGTGACCATGATCGGCCGCGTCGGTGCCGACGCGTCCGGAACCGAACTCCGCAAAGTGCTCGGGCGCGAGGGCGTAGACCTCACCGCCATGCGCACCGCCGCGGGGGTGTCCACCGGCGTTGCCCTCATCACGATCGACGCGCAGGGCGAGAACACCATCGTCGCCGTCGGCGGAGCGAATCTGCTGGTCTCTCCCGAGGACATCAAAGGCGTCGCTGGGCTGATCCGCTCCGCCGAGGTGCTCCTGATGCAACTCGAGGTTCCCCTCGACGCCGTCGAGGCCGCCGCACAACTCGCCCACGGCGCGGGCCGCCGTGTCATCCTGAATGCCGCTCCCGCCCGACCGCTCCCGGACACGCTCCTCCGCCTGCTCGACGTGCTCATCGTCAACGAGGCCGAGGCCGCCAGCCTGACAAAGCGGCCGATCGACACCGCGCCCGAACAGCTCGCCAAGGCCCTCCTCGCGCTGGGCCCAAAGGCGGTGATCATCACGCTCGGCAAACGAGGTGCCCTGGTCGCCGACGCATCAGGCACCAGCACCGTTCCATCAGTCCCCGTCACCGCCGCCGACACCGTCGGTGCCGGCGACGCCTTCTGCGGCACGGTCGCCGCGATGCTGGCCGAGGACAAGACCCTCGCCCACGCCGTGAGAGTCGGGTGCGTCGCCGGGGCCCTCGCCGCGACCAAACCGGGCGCCATCCCCAGCCTCCCGACCCGCGCCGCAGTAGGCGAGATACTCGCCGCCAAACCCCACTGAACCAATCGACATCGCGAAGGAGTGTTCCATGCCCAGCCGCCCCAAGCCCGGCGAAGGGTTCGTGACCGAGATCCCCGGCACCGTCCCCCTCCGCTCGCCGGACAAACACCCCGAGGCCCGCGGCGTCGGAGTCCTCGGTCTCCACGAGGGCCGCACGCTTCTCCTCGCCCTCGAGACCCGGTGCACCTTCGCCCGCGCCGTCGCCGGCTGCGACCTGCGCGAGGACAAACTCGCCGCGTGCAAGCGCGAGCTCCCCGACCTCGCCTACACCACCGACTACGAGCAGATGCTCGCCCGAGACGACGTGGACATCGTCGCGATCTACACCCCCGACCACCTCCACGCCGACCACATCACCCGGGCGTTCGAGGCCGGCAAAGACATCATCTGCACCAAGCCGCTCACCAACACCGTCGAGGACGCCCGCCGCATCCTCGAGGCCGGCCGGGCCAACGGGCGCCGGCTCCTCGTCGGGCAGAGCAGCCGGTTCTTCGAGCCCTTCCGCCGACAACGCCGCCTGCTCGAACAGGGCAAGCACGGCGGACTCGACGCCGTCGAGATGGTCGACGCCCACTACATCCACCGCATGGACTGGTACTACCGCAAGAGCCCATGGGTCGCGACCGAGACCGACTGGGTCTTCCTCGGCATGAGCCACCCCATAGACCTCATCCGCTGGTATCTGGGACGCATCGCCTCGGTCCACGCCGTCGGCGGCCGCTCCCGCATGGGCGCCTCCTTCGGCGTCCGCGGCAACGACATGTACATGATCAACTTCGTCGCCCAGGACGGCCGCATAGGCCGCGCCATGGGGCACTACGGCTGCCATGAGCTCCCGACCGCGCGCAACTGCATCGAGTGCATGATCTACGCCGCGGGCGGATCCAGCCTCGCCCAATACCACGACATGCGCTTCGTCCACACCGCCGAGCCCGCCGACCATACCGCCGCGACCGACGGCTTCGACCCCGGCGAGCTCATGGAGGTCACCGAAGACTGCCTCTACGCCGGGCGCCAGTACTACTTCAACAGCGAGGTCCACGGCATGCACTACGGCGAGTTCGCCAACTACGCCGATACCTTCGCCCGCGCTCTCATCGAGGGCTCGCCCACCTCGCCCGAGCTCGAAGAGGGCGTCGAGACCGTCTGCGTGATGGAGGCGGTCCGCCGCAGCGCACAGTCCGGAAAGGCCGTCGAACTCGAGCCACTCCTCGCCGAGGCCGGACTTCTCGCCTGAAATACCTCGTCAATCGCGGAGCCGCGGATCCCGAGCCGCCGCTTCCCTGTATATTCGCTCAGGAGGTGCCACGTGGCCAAAGCCGTTGCCGATCCCGAAGAACTGCGCCGCTTTGCGCAACTGCTCAAGGCGTTCAACGCCAACATGAGCCAGGCCATGCAACAACTGCAGGGCAACGCCGTCGCGCTCGGCCAGACCTGGCGAGACCAGGAGCACGCAAAGTTCCAGCAGGAGTTTGAGCAGACCACCCGTCAGCTCCAGCGTTTCATCGAAGTCAGCGAAGAGCAGGTGCCCCTCCTGCTCCGAAAGGCCGAAAGGCTCGAGGCCTACCTGCGGCAGCGATAGCGCCGACCCGACAAGGAGCAACGCGGCATGGCCGAACGGGCAAACGTTGGATCTGTTGAGGCACTCCGGGCATTCAAGCCCGCCGTCGTCAAGTTCGCCGAAGAAAGCCAGGCCGCGATCTCCGCCTCCGAGATCTCCGCCCGCCGCACGCTCGATTGGCTCCTCCGCGAACGCCGGCCCACGCTCCAGCGCGAGATCAGACGCTACCAGGAGGAGATTGTCAGATCGCGGACCCGCATGATCTCCCGCGCCGACCCCATGCAGGACAACCCGCTGCCCAAGGTCGACGACCGACTCGCTCTCGACGCTGCCAAGCGACGCCTCCGCGACGCAGAAGAGAAGCTCGAACACGTCCGCCGCTGGGCCCGACAGCTCGAAAGAGCCCTCGAGGAATACCACGGCGCGGTCTCGCAGCTCGGCTGGTTCGTCCGCGGCGAACTCGGCAAGGCCGTCGGCGCGCTCGAGCAGATGGGCAACATCCTGGAGAGCTACGCCCAACTCGGCGACAGGCGTCCCACCCGGCCCGCAGCAGGCGACGGCGAGCGAGGAGACACGCCATGAGTGCCTCTGCCGGACGCGGCATGTTGCTCGAAGCGGGGAAGCAGTTCGCCCGCGAATGGGCCGGCCTGCACGAGTCGTGGACCGACCAAAACGCCGAGGCCTTCGAGGCGCGATACATCGCGCCGATCGATGGGCACATCCGTCGGGCCACCGAGGCCATGGACCGCCTCGCCGAAACAGCGGATGCAGCCCGGCGGGCCTGCGAGTAGAGTATCGCCCACCGGCGAACCCCTCGGGCGCGACCTGGCGCGGGAGACGGAAGACACGATCGTGAGGAGCCGCGCGGGCACGACACGCCCGTCGCGAGTCGAGGTGCTGCAGCCGATGGCCGAGCCGACGCCAAGAACCACACCCGAGCCCGGATTGCTCAGCCGTGAGCAAGCGTTGGTCGCCGAACTGCAACGGTTCCTCACCTCCTTCGCCGAGCGTTCCACCGAGGCCGCCGAGCACGCCGCCGCTGCCCAGGCTCGCGCCGAACGAGAACGCACCCAGGCCATCGACACCGCCCAGGCCGAACTCGACCGACGTCTCAAACGCGCCGACACCGAACTCGCCGAAGCACGCCAGCGCGCCCAAGCCCAGCACGCCGAACGTCTGGCCGCCGTGCAGAGTGCCTGGAACTCCCAATCAGCCAGTGACAGGGAGCGCAACGAGGCCCGCGTCGAACGCATCGAACGCCGCCGACGCGAGGCGGTCTGGCTCGCCGAAACCGTCCTCGAGAGCAGCCGCCCCAAGCCGCAGCAGGAACACACGGCCATCCTCAAGCGCGTCCAGGCCGGACTCAAGACAGTGGGGGAGTGGGAGGTCTTCATCGACTCCCTCTGGCCCAACGTCGCGATGCGCAAGGACCTCTCACCAACCGAAGGCACCGCTCCCGACATCGCAACCGACGACGCCGAGCAGTTCGAGGAGCTCATCTCGCGAATAGGCGAGGCCGCCAAAGCCGTCGATCGCGCACTCCTGCCCAAGATCTTCCGGGGCGGCCTCCACTTGGTCCTGGTCCCGGCCGCCGCCGCCGCCGCCACCGTCGGAGTCGGCCTCGCAACCGATTGGAGCAACTGGAAACTCGCCGCCGCTGCGGGCCTCGGCGGCCTGCTCCTCGCCGTCTTGCTCGCCGTGCCCCTGCGCCTGCGAGCAGCACGCAGGTTCCGCCACGACCTTCGCGAGTGGCAGGCCCTCGCCCGGACCGCCTACGCGAGCGCCGAAGCGGTCCAAGCCCGCAGCGAGATCGAGCGTGACGACGCCATCGAAAAGCTCGTCGCCCAGTGCAAGACCGAACTCGACCGCGCTAACGAAGAAGCCAGACTCGCCAGCGAACAGCTCGAGTCCGAATGGCAGCTCCACCTCAAGGCCGCCACCGCCAAGCACGAAGCCGACCTCGCCGAGATTGAGCAAGCCGCCGCCGCCGCGCAGGCCGAGATCGATCGCCGCATCACCGAATACCGCGACTCCGCCCACGCAACCCACGCCGCAGCCGTCAGCGAGGCTGAGCAGTCAGCCCGCGACACCCTCGCCGCCACCGAGAAGGCCGCTCGCGACCTGACCGCCGAGCTCGACAACGAGTGGCTGACCCAGATCCGCAGCAGCGCCGCCGAGGCCGAATCGATCGCCCAAACCGCCGCGCTCGCCAGCCCCGAATGGAACGCCCGACTCAACGGTGCATGGCAACCGCCAACCCCCGGCAAAACCGCCGCCCGCCTCGGCCGCGTGACCTTCGATCTCGCCTCCCTGCTCGCCGACCTCGCACTCGACACCCGCAACCACCTGCCGCTCCCCGACACGCTCGACCTCCCGATCGTCCTCGACATGGTCGAGCGACCCTCGCTTCTCGTCGAGGCCGCCGCCGGGCAGCGCAACGCCGGCCTCACGCTCCTGCAGACCGTCCTCCTGCGCCTGCTCGCCTCCATCCCGCCCGGCCGGGCCAAGCTCACCATCATCGACCCCGTCGGCCGCGGCCGCTCCTTCGCCGGGCTCATGCGCCTCGCCGACCACGACGACTCCCTCGTCGGCTCCCGCATCTGGACCGAGAGCCGCCACATCGAGCAACGCCTCACCGAACTCACCGAGCACATCGAAAACGTCATCCAGAAGTACCTCCGCGACGACTACGCCACCATCGACGAGTACAACCGCGTCGCCGGCGAAATCTCCGAGCCCTACCGCTACCTCGTCATCGCCGACTTTCCCGCCAACTTCTCCGAAGACGCCGTCGCACGCCTCGCCTCCGTCATCGACGCCGGCCCCCGCTGCGGCGTCTTCGTCGTCATGCTCTCCGACCTCGCCGCCAAACAACCCGCCGGCTTCGACCTCAATGCCCTCCGCGCGCGCGCAGTTGTGCTGAAACCAGACGCCACCAGCGAAACCCATGCTCCTCACCCGCAGTTCCGCCTCGAAGGCCAGCCTCTCTCCGACCTCCCCTTCACCCCCGACCCCGCGCCCAGCGAGACCGAAACCGTCACTCTCCTCGACCTGATCGGCACCGAAGCCCAGTCCGCCGGCCGCGTCGAAGTCCGCTACAGCGTCGTCGAACCCCCCGAAGACACCCGCTGGACCCGCAGCGCCGCCGACGAACTCCGCATCCCCATCGGCCGCGCCGGCGCGACCAAAGCCCAGGAACTCCGCCTCGGCAAGGGCACCAGCCAGCACGTCCTCATCGCCGGAAAGACCGGCTCGGGCAAGTCCACCCTCCTCCACGTCCTCACCACCGCCGCCATGCTCTGGCACGACCCGAGCGAGGTCGAGTTCTACCTCGTCGACTTCAAAAAGGGCGTCGAGTTCAAGCCCTACGCCAGCGGCAAGCTCCCGCACGTCCGCGCCGTCGCCATCGAATCCGACCGCGAGTTCGGCCTCAGCGTCCTCCAACGCCTCGACACCGAACTCCGCCGCCGCGGCGACCTGTTCCGCGACCGCGGCCTCCAGTCGCTCGCCCAGTTCCGACAGCGCTTCCCCGACCAGCCCATGCCCCGCTCCATCCTCATCATCGACGAGTTCCAGGAGTTCTTCGTCGAGGACGACCGCATCGCTCAGGACGCCTCGCTCCTGCTCGACCGCCTCGTCCGCCAGGGCCGCGCCTTCGGCATCCACATCCTCCTCGCCAGCCAGACCCTCAGCGGCGCCTACACCCTCTCCCGCTCCACCGTCGGACAGATGGCCGTCCGCATCGCCATGAAGTGCTCCGAGACCGACAGCTACCTCATCCTCAGCGAAGACAACGGCGCCGCCCGCCTCCTCACCCGACCCGGCGAAGCGATATACAACGACGCCAACGGCCTCGTCGAGGGCAACAACCCCTTCCAGGTCGCCTGGCTCGGCGACGACGCCCGCGACGAGGTCCTCCGCCGCGTCGAAACCATGGCCGAAGCTCGCTCCATCACCTTCGAAGAACCCGTCTTCTTCGAAGGCAACGCCCCCGCCGAACTCGACCGCAACCGCGCTCTCCGCCGCGCCCTCGCCGAGAGCCAGCGCCCCATCGCACCCATCGCCTGGCTCGGCGAGCCCGTCTCCATCAAAGACCCGACCGGCGCAACCATGCGCCGTCGTGGCGGGGCCAACCTCCTGATCGTCGGCCAGCGCACCGAGACCGCCGCCGCCATGCTCGCAGCCTCCGTCATCAGCCTCGCCGCCCAGCACGACGCCGACGGCAACCGCGCCGCCAGCTTCCGCGTCGTCGACGCCACGCCCGAGGACGACCCGCTCGCCGGCCGCCTCGCAGCCGCGCTCGAACCCCTGCCGCACGACGTCCGCGCCGTCTCCTGGCGCGATGCCCCCGACGCCGTCGAGCAGTGCTACACCGAGATGCTCGCCCGCGAGGACGCCAACCGCACCGACGGCCCCGCGATCTACCTCGTCCTCCACGGCCTCCACTGGCTCCGCAGCCTCCGCCGCAAGGACGACGACTTCTCCTTCAGCATGGACGCCGACACCAAGGGCCCCGCCCCCGACCAGCAACTCAAACAACTCCTCATCGACGGCCCCCGTCTCGGCGTGTTCGTGCTCGCCTGGTGCGACACCACCACCAGCCTCGTCCGCGCCCTCGACCGCGCCTCCATCGCTGAGTTCGGCAACCGCGTCCTCATGCAGATGTCCGCCAACGACAGCAGCATGCTCATCGAGTCCACCTCCGCAGGACGCCTCGGCCTCCACCGCGCCATCTTCTACGACGAAGAACGCGGCGCCGAAGAGAAGTTCCGGCCCTTCGGCATGCCGACCCCCGCGCTCGTCCGCCACCTGCTGCCGGCCGAGACCTGAGCAGCGTCCCGGCCCCTTCTCACGTCGCGGCCCGTCTTTCGGTCGCCAGCCGCCCTCGCCAGGCCGGCCATTCTTCTGTTGCCCGGGCTCTATCCGGCCGATAGACTCATCTCGTGGCCCGCTATCTCGCCATCCTGCTCTCCACCCTGCTCGGCCTCAACGTCGTCCTCGGCGTGACCGGCGGCCCAGTAGGTGGCCCGATCGGTGGTCCGGCCGGCGGTATCACCATCTGCCTCGGCCACGACCACCACACCGCGCCCGCTGCAGATCATGCCGACCACACTCACGCCCACGCCGACTGCGACGACCAGCAGGTCCACCTCCACCTCGCAGACCACGCCGACTGCTGCTGCGCAGATCTGCCCCTAACGGTCACCGAGGCCCCGGACTACGCACGCACCGACAGCGAACTCCCCGCCCCTCACGCGGCCGAGGCGTTCCCGATTGACCTGCCGCCGCTCTCGAGCGGAACGCACCAGTGGCGACCACCACTGCCCACACCGGGCGAAGACCCCTGCGCGCAAACCCCGCGCCGTCTTGCTCGCACCATCCAGCTCCGTCTCTGATTCCTCTGTGATCACCGAAACGTCTCGGCCTGGCTCTCCGCTGCGCCGATCACGCTCGTGAACCACACACAGAGGTCTCTCGGATGCTCCACAAACTCGGCGCAAGCTGCACGAGCGCGTCGCTCGGCGGCACTCTCCTGCTCACCGCGATCATCATCGTCGCCGGCGGCTGCCAGACCTACTCGGCCGCCCCGCTCAACCTCCGGTCCTTCCAGGCCGACCTCGACAGCCGGCCCCTCGCTCCGGAGCCTGTCGAAGCGTTCGCAGCAAGGCTCCGCGAGTCCGACGCCACGATCCCCGACCGTATCGACTTCGCCGACGGCCTCTCCGCCGCCGAAGCCGAGGTCGTCGCGCTGTTCTACAACCCCGACCTCCGACTCGCCCGGCTCCAGGCCGGCGTCGCCCTCGCCACCTACGAAAACGCCGGCCTCTGGGAAGACCCCGTCTTCGGCTTCGACGGCGCCGAGATCCTCTCTCCCGCAGCCCCGTTCGAGTTCGGGTTCATCCTGCAGTTCACCCTTCCCGTCTCCGGTCGGCTCGGCGTCGAGCGCGATCTTGCCGGTGCCGAGCACGCAGCCCAACTCCGCCGCGTGGCCGACGCCGAGTGGCACACCCGAACCGAGGTCCGCAGGCGCTGGACCCGCTGGACCACCGCCGCCCTCCAACTCGACCTCCACAACGAGGTCCTGGCCCAGCTCGAACGCATCATCACACTCACCGACCAACTCGAAGCCGCGGGCGAACTCCGCCGCGTAGACGCCCGGCTCTTCCGCGCCGAACTCGCCGCCCAGCGCGCCGCGCACACCGACGCCGAACGCCAGACCCGCCAGGCCCGTCTCGATCTGCTCGCCATCACCGGCCTCCCGCCCGCAGCCACGATCGATCTCGTCCGCGGCCTCCCGACGCTCCCCCTCGAATCCGACCCGGCCTCCGCCACCCGGATGATCGAGACCAACACGCTGCTGGCCGTCCGCCGCGCCGAATACCAAGCCGCCGAACACGCCCTCCGCCTCGAGGTCCGCAAGCAGTACCCCGACATCACCATCGGCACCGGCTACGCCAACGAGGACGACGACCGACTCCTGCTCGGCCTCTCGCTCCCGATCCCCTCGCTCAACGCCAACCGCGCCGGCATCGCCGAGGCCCTCGCCGCCCGCGCCCTTGCCCGCGGCAGCGCCGAGACCACCTACGAGCAACTCCTCCACCAACTGCAGTCCGCCCGGGCCGCCCTCGACGCCGTCCGAAGCCAGCAGGCGGCCTACGAGTCAACGCTCGTCCCCATGCTCACCGCGCAGTCCGCCGACGTCGAGCATCTCGCCTCCCTCGGTGATGTGGACACCCTGCTGCTCCTCGACACCGTCACCCGTCAGGCCGACGCCAAGTCCCGGCTTCTCGATCTCCGCGAGGACGAACGCCAGATCGAGATCACGATCGCCCAACTCCTCGGCCCCGATACGCACGCACAAGACACCGACGCGATCCAGAGCGCGACCGGAGACACGCCATGAACCCAGCCACACCCCGCACCATTCTGCTCGTCGCAGCAGTTGCAGCCCTCACCGCCTGCTCCGGCAAGCCCGAGCCCGAGGCCATCGCCGAGACCACCCCCGCGACCAGCGCCAACGAGCCAGCCGCGGCCCCGTCAAACCGCATCGACATCCCCGCCGCCGTACGCCAGAACCTCGGCATCACCTTCGTCAAGGTCGAGCCCCGCCGCGTCGAGGCCACGCTCCGCACCCCCGGGCGTTTCGAGTTCCTGCCCACCGCGCGGCGTGAATACCGCACCTCGCTGGCCGGACGCGTCGAGATCCTCGTTGACCAGTTCGACACCGTCCAACCCGGCACGCCCCTCTACCAGATCGATTCCCCCGCCTGGCGCTCACTCCAACGCGAACTCACCGACGCCGAACTCGCGATCGAGCGGCTGACCTCCCGCCGCGACAGCTACGGCCCGCTCCGCAAGGCTCACCACAACCACGAGCAACAACTCACCCGCGTTATCGAGATCCACAACCAGCGCATCGCACAACTCGAAGCCCTCGCCACCGCCGGCGGCGGCCGCCTCGCCGAGCTCACCGAGGCCCGCGGCACCGCCGCCGCCGCGCAGGCCGACCTCGCCGAGGTCCTCGAGAAAGAAGCCGAACTGGAAGCCGACGAAGCCGAGACCATCTCCGGCCTCGCTGCCGCCCGCTCGAGCCGCGAACTCCTCCTCGATACCGCAGCGACCCTCACCGGGCTCTCCACCGAAACCCTCACCGAAACCGCCGAGAGCCCCCGGGGCCCGCAACCCCGCTGGCGCACCCTGACCACCATCCAGGTCACTGCCCGCGAGCCCGGCATCGTCGAGTCCCTCGGCCTCACCGATGGCGCATGGGCCGACGAAAAGACCCCCGTCGTCACCACCCTCCAACCCGACCGCATCCGATTCCACGCTTCTGCGCTCCAGAGCGACCTCGGGCGCCTCCGCGACGGTCTGCCCGCCCGGATCGTCACCCCGCAGATCACCCGCATCGCCGGGGCGATCGACATGAGCCAGACGATGACCGGCACGCTCTCCATCGGCCTCTCCGGCGATCCCGACGACCGCACTATCGACCTCTTCGTCGTTCCCGACACGCTCGCCCCCTGGGCCCGCGCAGGCATCACCTCCCAACTCGAGATCATCACCGACGAGACCGCCGCCCCCGTCCTGGCCGTGCCCAACGCCGCCATCCAGACCGACGGCCTCGAACGCGTCCTCTTCCGTCGCGACCCCGCCGACCCCAACCGCGCTATCCGCCTCCAGGCCGACCTCGGCCTCTCCGACGGGCGTTGGACCGCCGTCAACAGCGGCCTCCGCACCGGCGACGAGGTCGTCCTCGACGGCGCTTTCCAACTCATGCTCGCCTCCGCAAACGCCGGGCAGGACGCGGGCGGTCACTTCCACGCCGACGGCACATTCCACTCCGGCGATGACGAATAAGGAAGGGGCCACGCCATGCTCAAGAATCTCATCCGTTTCTCGCTGACATACTCCTCGTTCGTCCTCATCGCCGCGCTCCTGCTCGTCGGCTTTGCCGCCTACCGCGTCCCCAAGATGAGCGTGGATGTCTTCCCGGAACTCAACGCGCCCACCGTCGTCATCATGGCCGAGGCCGGCGGCCTCGCCGCCGACGAAGTCGAGCAATACGTCACCTTCCCCATCGAGACCGCCGTCAACGGCATGAGCGGCGTCAGACGCGTCCGCAGCTCCAGCGCCATCGGCCTCTCCATCGTCTGGGTCGACCTCGACTGGGGTGCCGACCTCTACCGCGCCAGACAACTCGTCGCCGAGCGCCTCGCCGCCGTTCGAGAGGACATCCCGGACGGCGTCCACGTCGAGCTCACCCCCATCAGCTCCATCGTCGGCGAGATCATGCTCATCTCCCTGTCCTCCCCCGACGACACCGCCACCCCGCTCGAGATCCGTTCCTACGCCGAGTTCGAGCTGCGAAACAAGATCCTCGCCATCCCCGGCGTCGCCCAGGTCGTCGCCATCGGCGGCGAACTCCCCGAATACCAGGTCAACGCCGATCAGGAGCGCCTGCGCCTCTACGGCCTCACGATCTCCGACGTCGTCGAGGCCGCCCGCGGCGCACACTCCACCGCCAGCGGCGGCTACCTTACCGACGCCGACAACCGCGAGATCCCCCTCCGACAGCAGAGCCGCGTCACCAGCGCCGCCGATGTCGCCAACACCATCATCAAGCACCACAATGGCGTGCCCGTCACCATCGGCCAGGTCGCCGACGTCCGCCTCGGCCCCGCCCCCAAACGCGGCACCGGTGCCGAAGGCGGCGCACCCGCCGTCATCCTCTCCATCAAGAAGTCACCCGGCACCAACACCCTCGCCCTCACCGAACGCATCGACGAACTCCTCGACCAGGCCGAGGCCGTCCTCCCCGCCGGCATCGTCCTCAACCGTGACGTCGTCCGCCAGAGCCACTTCATCGAACGCTCCATCGACAACGTCCTCCACGTCCTCCGCGACGCGGTCATCATCGTCGCCATCATCCTCATCCTCTTCCTGCTCAACGTCCGCACCACCATCATCACCCTTACCGCGCTACCCATCTCCATCGCCGTCGGGCTCCTCATGATGGACTGGATGCAGCTCGGCCTCAACGTCATGACCCTCGGCGGCCTCGCCGTCGCCATCGGCGTCCTCGTCGACGACGCCATCATCGACGTCGAAAACGTCTTCCGCCGCCTCAAGCAAAACCGCGCCCGCCCCGCACCCGACCAGCGCCCCGTCACCGAGATCATCTTCGACGCCAGCAACGAGATCCGACCCGCCATGGTCTTCGCGACCGTGATCATCGTCATGGTCTTCGTCCCGCTCCTGTTCCTCGACGGCCTCGAGGGCCGCTTCTTCCGCCCCCTCGCCCTCACCTACATGGTCTCCATCCTCGCCTCGCTCATCGTCGCCCTCACCGTCACCCCCGCCATGTGCCGCTACCTGCTCCGCGGCAAGCTCGGCGGCAAGCACGAACACCGCGACGGCTTCCTCGTCCGCCTCCTCAAACGCGTGTACGAACCCACACTCCGCGCCGCGATCCGACTCCGAGTCTGGGTCCTCGGCGGCGCCGGCCTCGCCACCCTCGCCACCCTCTGGCTCGCCTCCACCTTCGGCACCTCCTTCCTCCCCAGCTTCAACGAGGGCACCTTCACCGTCTTCCTCTTCGCCCCCCCCGGCACCTCACTCAACGAGAGCGACCGCCTCGCCCAGGGCGTCGAGAGCCGCCTCGTCAAGATCGACGGCGTCGAAACCGTCGCCCGCCGCACCGGCCGCGCCGAACGCGACGAGCACGCCGAACCCGTCAGCAGCTCCGAGATCGAAGTCACCGTCCAACCCGGACGCGACCGCGAGGCCATCCGCGCCGAGATCGACGCCATCCTCGCCTCCGTTCCCGGCATCGTCACCCAAGTCGGCCAGCCGATCGAACACCGGCTCAGCCACGTCCTCTCCGGCACCCCCGCAGCCATCGCCATCAGCATCTTCGGCGAAGACCTCCCCGGCCTCCGCGCCGTCGCCAAAGAAGTCGAAACCGAACTCAAAGCACTCCCCGGCGCACGAGACGTCAACGCCAACCGCGAGGTCATGATCACCTCGCTCCCCATCCGCTACCGACACGCCGACCTCGCAGCCGCCGGCCTCAGCCCCGCCGACGCCGCCGAACAGGTCCGCGAAGCCATCTACGGCGAAGTCGTCGCCAAGGTCAACCAGGGCCTCCGCCAGTACGACCTCGTCGTCCGCCTCGCCCCCGACCAACGCGAAACCATCGCCCAGGTCGAATCCCTCCTCCTCCGAGGCCGCTCCGGCGCCACCGTCCGCCTCCGCGACGTCGCCGACATCGCCCCCGAACGATCCAGCAACCTCATCACCCGCGAAAACGCCCAACGCAAAGCTGTCATCTCCCTCAACGTCGCCGAAGGCGCCAACCTCGGCGACCTCATCGAAGAAGTCCGCTCCCGCGTCACGCCCATCGTCAACCGCGCCGGCTACACCGTCGTCTACGGCGGCCAGTTCGAGGCCCAACAGTCCGCCGCACGCACCATCTCCATCGCCGGCCTCGGCGTCCTCGTCGTCATGTTCATGCTGCTGCAGATCTCCACCGGCTCCATGCGCGCCGCCCTGCTCGTCATGCTCAACATGCCCCTCGCACTCATCGGCGGCATCGCCGCGATCTACATCACCGAGGGCGGCGGGCTCTTCGCCAACACCCTCGGCCTCCTCGGCCTGAGCTCCACCTACGAGCCGCCCGTCATCTCCATCGCCAGCATGGTCGGCTTCATCACGCTCTTCGGCATCGCGGTCCGCAACGGCATCCTCCTCATCAACCACTACAACCACCTCATGCGTCACGAAGGCGTCCCCCTCCGCGACGCCGTCGTCCAGGGCTCGATGGAGCGACTCGTCCCTATCCTCATGACCGCCTTCTGCGCCGCACTCGGCCTCGTCCCCCTCGCCCTCGCTTCCGGCAAGCCCGGCAGCGAGCTCCTCGCCCCCCTCGCGATCGTCACCCTCGGCGGCCTCCTCACCTCGACCCTTCTCAACCTCTTCGTCGTCCCCGCCGGATACGCCCTGGTCTTCTCTGCCGACACCGGCACACACTCACCGCATCAACCGAAGTAAACCGATTCTCACGTAACACCCTCACACACGAATCCCCGCACAAGGAGCCACAGAATGAACGACACTCTCCGATTCCTCGCCACCGCCGGCCTCGCCGCCGCACTCCTCGCCGGCTGCGGCCAGTCCTCCGACAGCTCCGCCGAAGCCGACCATCACGGTCACGACCACGCGAGCGACGACGGACACGACCACGCCACGGATGACAGTCACGACGGCCACGACCACGCGGAGGGTGAAGGCCACGATGACGACCACGACCACATGGTCTCCCTCGGCACCACCACCATCGGCGCCCACCAGGTCTCCGCGCAACAGGGCCACGGCACCGCCGCCTCCGGCAAGGAACTCCACCTCGCCCTCACTCTCACCGGAGACCAGAGCGGCACCGCCATCGTCCGCGCTTGGATCGGATCCGAAGACCGCCTCGCCTCCATCGTCGGCAAGGGCGAGTTCGACAGCAACAAGGGCGTCTACGACATCCACGCCGAAGCGCCCACCCCGCTCAGCCCCGACGCCAAGTGGTGGATCGAGATCGAGACCGAGGACGGCACCAAGTCCCTCGGCTCCCTCGCTCTCCACCGCTGAACCCGCCGCACCGCGCACGAAAAAGGGCGCACGCCACCCGGCGTGCGCCCTTCTGCATGCACACATCAAGCCTCAACGAACCGCGTTGGCCGCAGCGCCACCCATCGCCGCGTCCACGTCCACGCCGAGCTTCGACGCCACCCGACGCCCGTAGTCCTCATCCGCCCTGAAGAAGTGGCAAAGCTGCAGCATCTGCACCTCTTTGCGGCACTGCCCCAGCACCCCGGCGATCCGCGTCGCCAAGCGGTCCCGGTGCGCATCGTCAAACATCCGGTACAGGTTCCCCGCCTGCGTAAAGTCGTCGTGGTCCTGCGTCGAGTCGTACCGATCAACGACCGCCTGCCCGAGGTCCCACGCCGGATCGACGAACTTCTCATCCGGCATCGGCGCACCAGCCCGAGTGTTCGGCCAATAGTTCGGAGCACCGCCGTAGGTCTCCGCCGTCGCCGCCTGCCCATCACGCATGTAGTGCATCACCGGGCACCGCGGCTTGTTCACCGGGATCTGGTGGTGGTTCACCCCAACCCGGTGCAGGTGCGTGTCCGCATAGCTCATCAGCCGCGCCTGCAGCATCTTGTCCGGGCTGCTCGAGATCCCCGGCACCAACGCCGACGGCTTGAACGCGGCCTGCTCCACCTCCGCGTGGTAGTTCTCCGGGTTCCGGTTCAACTCCATTTGCCCGACCTCAATCAGCGGGAAGTCCGCGTGAGGCCATACCTTCGTCAGGTCGAACGGGTTCCATCCCGTCCTGGCCGACCACGCCTCCGCTTCGGCCTGCGTCATCACCTGGATCTTCAGCGTCCAGCTCGGGAACTCCCCCTTGTGGATCGCCGTGAACAGATCACGCTGGTGGCTCTCGCGGTCACCCGCGATCACGCCCGCCGCCTTCTCGTCCATCCAGTTCTCGATCCCCTGATTGGTCTTGAAGTGGAACTTGCACCACACCCGCTCCGCCGCGGCATTGATCAGCGAGTAGGTGTGACTCCCGTACCCGTTCACATGCCGATAGCTGGCCGGCAGCCCCCGGTCAGAGAACAGAATCGTCACCTGGTGCAGCGACTCCGGGCACTGGCTCCAGAAATCCCACTGCATGTCCATCTCGCGAACGTTCGTCTTCGGGTCGCGCTTCTGCGTGTGGATGAAGTTCGCGAACTTGTACGGGTCCCGCACGAAGAACACAGGGGTGTTGTTGCCCACCATGTCCCAGTTGCCCTCATCCGTGTAGAACTTCACCGCAAAGCCGCGCACGTCACGCTCCGCGTCCGCCGCGCCGCGTTCGCCGGCGACCGTCGAGAACCGCAGGAACAACTCCGTCGTCTTCCCGACCTGCGAGAACATCGACGCCTTCGTGTACTTCGTGATGTCGTGCGTCACCGTGAACGTGCCGTACGCACCCGAGCCCTTCGCGTGCACCACACGCTCCGGGATCCGCTCCCGGTTGAAGTGCTGCATCTGCTCGAGCAGCTGCACGTCCTGCATCAGCAGCGGGCCCTTCGGGCCGGCGGTCAGTGCGTGCTGCCGCCCGATCGGGGCGCCCTCGGCTGTGGTCAGGTGTGGGCAGGTACCGTCGTTGGTCGTCGTCATTGGGGTGTCTCCGGATTGCCGTTGAGGTTGCCACGCAAGATAGCGCGCCGGCCTATAGGCATCAATGCCGATTGGACCATTGGTGACATAGGATCAGCCTATGGAAATCCGCCAGCTCCGCTACTTCGTTGCCGCCGCCGACGCCGGCACCATCAGCCGCGCCGCAGCCCGGTGCGGCGTCACCCAGCCCTCCCTCAGCCAGCAGATCCTCAAACTCGAATCCGAACTCGGCGCACAACTCCTCGACCGCCTCGGCCGGGGCATCGCCCTCACCGACGCCGGCCGCGCCCTCCTCCCCCGCGCTCGCAGCATCCTCGCCCAGGTCCACGAGGCAGAGTCCAATCTCCTCGCCGACATCGACGCCGGCCGCGACCGCCTCGCCATCGGCGCGATCCCCACCATCGCCCCTTACCTGCTCCCCGGACTCATCGCCGCGCTCCGCGCCGAGTTCCCCGCCTGCGACGTCATCGTCCGCGAGGGCCTCACCCAGCACCTCACCGAGGCCATCGCCGACAACGATCTCGATCTGGCCGTCATGAGCACCCCGCCCGAGCACAACCTCATCCACGCCGAGACGCTCACCCGCGAACCACTCCGGATCGTCGTCCCCGCAGAGCACCCCCTCTGCAACGCTCCCGCCATCGCCATGGCCGATCTCCGCGATCAGCCCGCCGTCCGTCTCGACGAGATGCACTGTCTCGGTTCACAGATCACCGAGTTCTGCACCGCCCACCGCCTCGACGGCAACGTCGTCTGCCACATGACGCAGATCGACACCCTGCTCGAATTCGTCCGCATGGGACTCGGCGTCTCCATCGTTCCCGAGATGGTCGCCGCCCGCGACACCGACCCCGCGCGCCGCTACCTCGCGTTCAAGCGCAACGGCCCCTCACGCGAGATCGTGCTCGTCACCCGCGCAGGGCGACGCACCTCGCGCCTCGCACAACGGTTCACCGAATTGCTCCGCGAAAGACTCGCAAGGCCCGACGCCCAGAAGCGGCTCACATCCGGAAGTCCCAGCCCTTCCGGTACTCCTTCGTGATGTACCGGTTCGCCTCATCGTTGTTGGTGAAGCGCTGCGCCTTGGCGTCATACTCAAGCACACCGCCGACCTTCTGCGCGATGCACCCCAGCAGCATCGACTCCGAGAAGGGACCCGCGTACATGAAGTTGCTCTTGGGGTGCGTGTACGGCGCATCCCCCGTGCACGCCTTGTACCACTCCAGGTGGTGGCCCTCGGAGCGTTCGATCATCTGGGGCGGCGTGCCCTTCTCTTCATGCAACTCGGTCGGCAGCAGACGAGGATTCGCTCGCGCCGAAGGCAGCGCCACCATCTTGCCCTTCGAGCCGATGTAGATCGCGCCCTCGGCGGTCAGCTCGGTGCCCTCGGCCTCGAGCTCCTCCGGACGCTGCGGCTTGTCGCCGCCCTCATACCAGTACAGGTCGAACCCGGGACGATCGCCATCGGCCGCGAACCGGAACTTGACGACCCCGCTCGAGAAGTACATCGGGCGATCACCGATCGGCTCCGGCTGGATCAGCTCCACCGACGTCGGCAGCCCCGGCATCAGCGCCCAATACACCGCGTCCACCTCGTGACACGCCATGTCACCCAGCGCGCCGCAACCGAAGTCCCAGAAGCCGCGCCAGTTGAACGGGTGGTAGAACCCGCCCCAGCCATCCGCCGGGTCATGGCGGAACGGACGCATCGGTGCCGGGCCGACCCACGCCTCCCAGTCGAGGTTCGACGGCACGTCCTGCCCGCCCTCGGGCACCTCCATGCCCTGACGCCAGATCGGCCGATTGGTCCAGATGTGCGCTTCTTTCAGGTCCCCGATCGCGCCCGACCGCAGATAGTCGATGCTCTTCCGCAGCCCCTCCGACGCGTGCCCCTGGTTGCCCATCTGCGTCGCAACCTTGTACTTCTCCGCCGCGATCGCCAACTGCCGCGCCTCCCACGGCGTGTGCGTCAGCGGCTTCTGCGTGTACGCGTGCTTGCCCGCCATCATCGCGATGATCGTCGCCGGATAGTGCTGGTGGTCGGGCGTCCCGACCATCACCGCATCAATCTCCTTCAGGTGCTTGTCGTACATCCGCCGGAAGTCCGTGTACCCGGGCGCATCCGGGAACCGCTCCGCCGCCGGGCCGAACCGGTTGCGGTCCGCGTCGCAGTAGCAGGGGCAGCCCGCGCCAAGGTCTGTCAGGATCGGCACATGCTGATTCGAGGCAATACCCCCGGTGCCCACGTAGGCCACCTGCAGCTTCGCGTTCGAACCCATCACGCGGCCGTACGAGGCCGCCGACAGAGACCACGCACCCGCAGCGGCCGCCGCCGCAGACACTTTCAGGAATTCACGACGATCGGTCTGACGCGGGTTGCTCATGGCGCAACACCCTTTCTGCTCAAACGTAAGGCCCCGCGAAACGGATCACCAAGGGGCAGTGTGCGGGGGCTGGACGGCCCTCCGGCACGATGGTACCGTGAACGTCAGGCCGCACGCAACCATCCGCCCGGCCGGCGAGATCAAGGGAGATTCGGAAATGGCTTTTCGCAGGGCTCTGGTGTGTCTTCTCAGTGTGTTCTCGCTCGGTGCCACGACGGCGACGGCGCAGCAAGCCCCCGAGGGGTTCCGACGGCTCATCGCCGACGAAGGCCTCGCCGGATGGTGGGGGCTCGGCACCGAGGACCCCCGCGCCATCTACAGCCTCGATGAAGACGCCTTCGCCGACCGCCGCCAGGAAAGCCTCGCCGATATCGAGGCACACTGGAAGAACGTCGACAACGTGCTCATCAACGACGGACACGGACTCTTCCTCACTACCGACAAGCTCTTCGGAGACTTCGAGCTCTTCCTCGAATACCGCACCGTCGCCGACGCCGACAGCGGCATCTACCTCCGGGGCATCCCCCAAGTCCAGATCTGGGACACCACCGAAGCCGGCGGCAAATGGGAGATCGGCGCCAACTTCGGCTCCGGCGGGCTCTGGAACAACAGCCCCGGCGCTCCCGGCAAAGACCCGCTCAAACACGCAGACCGACCCTTCGGCGAGTGGAACCTCGTCCGCGTCGTGATGGTGGGGGAGCGCGTCAGCGTCTGGCTCAACGGCGTCCTCGTCGTTGACCACGCGCGCCTCGAAAACTACTTCGACCGAAACCTCCCGATTCCCCGCACCGGCCCCATCCAACTCCAGACCCACGGCGGCGAGGTCGCGTGGCGCAACATCTTCGTCCGCGAGATCGACGCCGCCGAGGCCAACACCCTGCTCGCCCAGCACGCAGACGACGACTTCGCCCCCGTCTTCAACGGAGAGGACTTCACCGGCTGGTCCGGCCCGACCGACGGATACGAGGTCGTCGACGGCGCGCTCCGCTGCAAGCCCGGCCACGGCGGCACCATCTACACCGACGAGGAGTACGCCGACTTCGCTGTCCGCTTCGAGTTCAAGCTCCCCCCCGGAGGCAACAACGGCCTCGCCATCCGCTACCCCGGCTCCGGCGACACCGCCTACGCCGGCATGTGCGAGCTCCAGGTCCTCGACAACACCCACCCAAACTATGCCGCACTCGAGCCACGCCAGTACCACGGCTCCATCTACGGCATGTACCCCGCCCACCGAGGCTACCTCCGCGCCCCCGGTGAGTGGAACTTCCAGGAAGTCCGCGTCGTCGGTCCCCGCATCACCGTCGAACTCAACGGCACCCGGATCCTCGACTGCGACACATCCAGCCTCACCGACTTCATGTACGAAGCCGAGAAATTCGCCGGCCGCACCCGCACCAGCGGCCACTTCGGCTTCGCCGGACACAACGACCCCGTCGAGTTCCGCAAAGTCCGGATCAAGCGAATCGAACCGTGACCACAACTCCGCCGCCGCACCCAAGCCCACGCTTCGCGATCGGCGTCGACTACGGCACCGGCGCAGTGCGCGCGCTCGTCGTTGATACCGACTCCGGCGAAGAACTCGCCGTCGCCTCCTGGCCATACGCCCGCGGCATCATCACCGACTCCACCGACCCCAACCTCGCCCGCCAACACCCCGCCGACTACGCCGAAGGCTTCACCAACACCGTCGCCCAGGCCGTCGCCGCCGCCTCACGCAACCCCCGCTTCGACCCCGCCCGCGTCGTCGGGATCGGCGTCGACACCACCGGCTCCACACCCCTCCCCCTCGACGCCAACGCCCGCCCCCTCGCCCTCCACCCACAGTTTGCCGAAAGCCCCGCCGCCATGGCCTGGCTCTGGAAAGACCACACCAGCCACGCCGAAGCCGCCGAGATCACCGAACGCGCACAAGGCACCCCCTACCTCACCGCCTGCGGCAACGTCTACTCCTCCGAATGGTTCTGGTCCAAGGCCCTCCGCTGCGCGCGCACCCACCCCGACGTCGTCTCCGCCTCCCACGCCTGGGTCGAACTCTGCGACTACATCCCCGCCCTCCTCACCGGCGTCACCGACCCCCGCGCCATCAAACGCAGCATCTGCGCCGCCGGTCACAAAGGCATGTACCACCCCGCCTGGGGGGGCCTCCCGCCCGCCGACTTCCTCGCCTCCCTCCACCCCGCCCTCCCCAAGCTCCGCGACACATTCACCCACCCCGCCCTGCCCGCCAACCAACCCGCCGGCACCCTCACCCCGCACTTCGCCGACCTCGTCGGCCTCCCGCACCACATCCCCGTCGCCGTCGGCGCACTCGACGCCCACATGGGCGCCATCGGTGCCGGCGTCGCCCCCGGCACCCTCGTCAAGATTCTCGGCACCAGCACCTGCGACTGCCTCGTCGCGCCACTCACCGACTCCATCGTCACCATCCCCGGCGTCAGCGGCGTCGTCCCCGAGAGCATCCTCCCCAACATGCTCGGCATCGAGGCCGGCCAGTCCGCCGTCGGCGACATCTTCGACTGGTACGTCTCCCGCATCGGCAACGGCTTCCACACCACCCACGACCCCGCCGCCACACACGCCCACCTCAGCGTACAAGCCGGTTCACTCACCCCCGGCCAGTCCGGCCTCCTCGCCCTCGACTGGCACAACGGCAACCGCAACGTCCTCGCCGATCCGCTCCTGACCGGCCTCATCCTCGGCCAGACCCTCCACACCACCCCCGCCGAGACCTACCGCGCCCTCATAGAGGCCACCGCCTTCGGCGCCCGCATGATCCTCGACCGACTCGCCAATCACGACATCACCATCGACCGCATCGTCAACTGCGGCGGCATCGCCGACAAGAGCCCGCTCGTCATGCAGATCTACGCCGACGTCTGCAACCGCCCCATGCACATCGCCCGCTCAAACGAAGCCTGCGCACTCGGCGCCGCAGCCTGCGCCGCAGTCGTCGGCGGCGCACACCCCGACGTCCCCAGCGCCCAGCGCGCCATGACCGGCACCAAGCCCGTCTCCTACACGCCCGACCCCGCCCGCGCCGCCACCTACGCCAAACTCTTCAAGCTCTACACCAGACTCCACGACGCCTTCGGAGGCGTCCAACCCGCCCCTGCCCTCGGCGACATCATGAAACAACTCATCATCATCCGCGACGACGTCAGACGCGCCCCGTCCGCCTGAGCTCCTCCCGCACGCCCGCGCCCACCCGCCCCAAAAGCCCGAGCGCCAAGAACGCCGCCCCGACCTCCGCTTGCGCCACCGGCTCCACAAGCCGGCACCCCGACACCCGCAGCCCCACCTCGCGCTCCACCGCATCCCGCACAACACGGCCCGCCGCGAGCACTCCGCCCACCAACGCCAAGTCGCCCGCGCCATCTCCGCCGTCCGCCGCCATGCGCCGCGCCACCGCCTCCACCATCCCCGCCAACTCCTCAGCTCCCCGTTCCACGATCGCCAGCGCCACCCCATCCCCCTCCGACGCGGCCGCCGTCACGAGCGGAGCAACCGCCCCGAACCGCTCCCGATACCCCGCCCCCTCCAGCAACCCCAGCGCTTCCCGCGCATCACCAACACCCAGCCCCTCCAACACCGCCTCCGTCAGCCCCGTCCGCGGCCCCCTCCCGTCCATCGCACAAAACACCGCCGCGAGAGCCCGCTGCCCCAACCACGCCGCCCCGCCCCCGTCGTCCAAGCGACCGCCCCAGCCGCCCGCGCGATACTCCCGCCCATCTGCTCCTCGCCCATAGCAGCACGCCCCCGTCCCGGCGATCAGCACCATGCCCGGCCCGTCCAGAAACGCCCCCGCGTGCGCCGTCCGCAGATCATGACCGATCTCGACCGATTCACCCAACCCCAGCCCCGCGAGCACGTCCATACCCGCCCGCCGCTCCGCCTCCGTCGCACACCCCGCAGCACCGACAAACGCCGCCCGCACCCGCCCGCGCTCGAGCCCCGCCGCTCCAAACGCCCCGCCCACCGCCTCCGAGACCACCGCCGCCAGACCCTCAGGGCCCACATCGCGCAGATTCCCCGCGCCGGCATACCCAGCCCCCAGCACGCGCCCGCGAAGGTCCGCCACCACCGCCCGCGTCCTCGTGCCGCCCGAATCCACCCCGATGACCAGTTCATGCCGCATGCGCAGCGAGTATCACCGCAATTGCACTCCCCGGCAACCGCTCCCCCTATCAGCCGCGCGCATGAAAAACGCCGCCCGCGCTCAGCGCGGGCGGCGAAAGAGAACTCAGACTGCTCGCGAGGCTCAGCAGCCCGCGTTGTACGCGTTCAGGAACGCCAGCACGTCCTGGGTGTTGACGTTGCCGTCATTGTTCCAGTCGGCCGCGCTGTCGTTGGCGGTCCAGAGGTTCAGGAACGCGAGCACGTCCTGCGTGTTCACGACGCCATCGCCGTTGATGTCCACGCGGCAGCACTCCGAGATCGTGAAGCTGGTGATCCACGAGTTCCAGCCGCCGCTCTCGTAGTACTCGCCCACGAGCCAGAACGTGCAGCCGTCCGGATCAAGCGCCATGTCAAAGTAGTCGCCCCAGCGACCGCTCGCCGACGCCGTGCCCGTCTTGGCGTTCACCAGCGCACCCATCGTGCCCGGTGCATCGCCCGCAGCCTGGCCCGTGTACCGCACGCTCGCAAACTCGTTCGACCGCGAGTGCGCCGTCACCATGCCGATGTCGCCAGCGTCATTGATGTACAGAGCCGGGAAGAAGCAGTACGAACCGCTCCCCGCCGAAACGTTGCCCGACTGGGTCAGCGAGGGAGAGCCCGACGTCGGCCAGTTGCCGGTGTCAAACTCGTACCACCGCGACTGCACCCGCCCGCCGGTGCTCACACCGTGGCCCGCGACCAGCCGGCCGTCACGCCACATCACGTTCATGATCCGGCCGTCGAGCGTATCGATGCTCCCGCCGTTGTTCGGGGCGCTCCCGGGAGAGCTCCACGAGGGCACGCCCACGTTCGCGTTCACCAGCGAGGGGCTGGTCAGCGGGTTGCGGATCGCCGTCAGCTTCATACTCGTCGAGCTGTTCGCCTGCACGAAGAAGGGCGCGATGTTGTTGCCGAAGTGCTGCGCGGCCTGTGCCGACGCGCCGTTGCCGTCGCGGATGTCCGTGTACTGCGCCGTCCCGCCGTTCAGGATCGACGACTTGTCGATCGAGCGGTACAACACGCCGCCGAAGCCGCTGCCGCCGCCGCTCAGGCGGAACAGGTTGCCGTTGACATAGATCGCGTCGCTGTCGAAGCCGAGGCCGGGATAGTCAACCCAGTACACCGTGCCGCCGACGTTCACGCGGGCGTCCGTGCGGTACTTGTACCACACGCCGTTCGGATCGCTGTCATCAGAGATCGCAAACGTGATCCACGCCTGATTCGAGCCGTACACCTCGAGCGCCACGATGAAGAACCGCTCCGACTCGTTGTCGTAGAAGCACTTCGGATCAAACGTGAAGTTGCCGCCGCCGATGCCCTCAAAGAAGCCCGGGTTGCCCGTGCTGTCCATGCGGGTGCGGAACTGCTGGGTCCCGTCCTTGGTGAACCACGCCAGGTCCATGTTGGTGACCTGCACGATGTGGTCCGGGCCGGCCGCCAGCGACGGATCCGGCGGCGACCAAGGCGTCGCATCGATGCCGGGGAAAAGCGTGCCCGGCTGCGCCGTGATCTGATCGGTCACCTCGCCCGCGACGAGGTCGTTCGCCGCGCCCTGGCGGAGCGTCTTGTCACGCCCGTGCGGCGGAAGCATGTACTTCACCAGAGTCGTCTCGCCGTCGTACGTGCTCGGCTGGATCTGCACGGGGAACTTCCGCGTGTCGATGATCTCCGCCTCCGCCGTGCCCCGCGCCCACGAGCCGGGCTCGGTCAGATCCGGCGGCGTCAGCTTCGCAGCCAGCTCCGGGAAACCCTCCATCTTGTCGTAGCCGAACACGCTCGACACCGGAAGAGCCGACGCCGGTCCCGAGGCGTGCTCACCGGAGCGACTGACATCGACGGAGGTGCCGGTGCTGCACCCCGCACTCAGAAACAGAGCCGCAGGAACCAGCGTAGCCAGCCCTGACAAACGGACAACATCAGATCGACGCATGCTCAACTCTCCGAAATACAGTGCCTGCGGGATGGGCTACGACAGCGCAACCCTCTCCCCCTCGGGTTATGCCTCCATCGGCAAGATGGCGACAGACGTTCCCCCCGCGAGACGGGTACGGTTCCAATATAGCAGAAGGTCCGCAACACACCGGATTTATTCGGACACCGGAGAAATTATGGCCTCTACCCCATCCACCATGCTCCCGATCGGTACTTCGGCACCCGACTTCGACCTGCCCGACACCGTCAGCGGCAAGCGATTCTCACTCACCGATACCACGGGAAAGCCGCTGCTTGTCATGTTCATCTGCAACCACTGCCCGTTCGTCAAGCACGTCCGAGAAGAACTCGCCGCGATCGGTGCTGACTACCAGTCTCGGGGGCTCGCCATCGTCGCCATCAGCAGCAACGACGCCGAAAACTACCCCGACGACAGCCCAGACAAGATGGCCGCAGAAGCAGCCGAGGCGGGATACACATTCCCCTATCTCTACGACGAATCACAGAGCGTCGCCAAGGCCTACCGCGCCGCGTGCACGCCCGACTTCTACCTCTTTGACGCCGATCACAAGCTTGCATACCGGGGGCAACTCGACCCAAGCCGGCCCCGGAACAACACGCCGGTAACCGGGAGCGATCTCCGCGCAGCAATCGACGCCGTCCTCGCTGGACGCCCCGTGCCCGAGCCCCAACTCCCCAGTATCGGCTGCAACATCAAGTGGAAAGCCGGCAACGCGCCCGACTACGCCTCGTAGCCCGCACGTCTCACCGCCCCCGCCAGTCCTCGACCGTCATCGCCCAACGCTCGTGGTCCGCCCAAACGCCGTCGATCTGCAGATACCGCGGCGAGAACCCCTCGAGCCGGAAACCGTTCCGCTGCGCAACCACCCGCGACGGCTCGTTGTGCGGCTGGATGTTCGCCTCCACACGATGCAGCTTCACCTTCTCAAACGCGTGCCGCAGCATCAACGCCACCGCCGCGGTCATATACCCCCGACCCGCGTGCGCAGCACCGATCCAGTACCCCAGATACGCCGACTGCAACGGCCCGCGGGTAATCGCGCCCAGCGACGCCTGCCCGACCAGCACATCGTCCGCAAGCGTGAAGATCAGCAGCCGCTCCTGCGTCGGCTGCCGCCGCGACTTGTACACAAAGTCGAACTGGTCGTGCCCAAAGGCGTCAAACCCCGCCGGCGGCCGCGGCTCCCACGGCGCCAGATGCTCACGGCTCTGCGCGCGCAGCGCCACGAACGCCTCACGGTCACGCGGATGCGGATACCGCAGATACACAACGCGCCCGACCTCGACAGCCTGATGAGGTTTGGCCGGGCGTGGTGTGGGCATGCAGCACTCGCGAGCAGAAAACGACGACGGCAGGACTCAGTACCCGTAGGACGACCCGTCCTCGGACGCTGCATCGTTCGAGTCTAACGCCACCACGGCAAGTGTCGCCCCACCGGCGATCACCGCCGCCGCAAGGCCCGCAAGTCCCACCCGCACCACGCCGTGCTTGACCGCCAGCGCCGCGACAACGCCGAAGGGTGCCAACGCCATCACCGGCAGCGCCGACCACACCGGCACATCCTGATAGCCGTACGTCACCAGCAGCACAGCGCCGAAGACCGCCAACCACACCGTGTGCAAACCCGAGAGCGTCCCCACCCGGTCCCGGCGGACCGCCGCGATTAGGAACGCCCCGCCCGCGATCGCGCCCAGCCCGCCGGCCAGCTGCGCCCCGCCGGCATACCCGCTCTGGAAGATCCCCGGCGCGGCAAGCATCGCCGAAGCCACCAGCGCCAGGACCGTCGCCGCGCGGGGAACCCGCCGGCCAACCCCATCAAGCACCGCGCCCGTGCCAGCAAGCCACACACCGCTCCCAACAGTCAGCCCCACCAGCAACGCCCGCGGCATGTACATCTCAGGAAGCGGCACCAGCACACCGAGCGCAAGCCCCGCCCCCAGCACCAGCCGCAAGACCGCCGTCACCGCGATCAACCCCACCAACGCGTGCACCACCCCCGCAACACCCGCCGCGATCGCAATGGCCAGAAACCGCTGCGTGCCGTCCTTCGGCCACAGCTCGTGCCACTGGTTCAGACCCAGATCCGCGAAGAAGAACGCGCCGACGCCAACCAGCGCAGGCAACGCACGCCGCACCCAGCCGTCAGGCCGTGGCGAGGCATCCGCCGAGTCCTTCTCGCTCGCCGGAACAAGGCTCAGAGACAGCAGCGCAATCGCGCAGAATGCCCCCGGAACCAGAACCGCGAGCACGAGTTGCATCGGTGTCATGATGATTGTTCCCAAAGGGTCGGGCGCGAGGCCGGCGTGTGCGTGCACGCCGGCCTTCGCGCCCGGAGGAGGCCCCGAAAGGACCGATTCGTGACAAGGCCTCGGCTACAGCGAAACGACTACCCCTGTACCGCCTCGACCGCGACCGTGAGATCCACCGTGTTGCCCAGGCCGCCCGAATCCGAACCGTCCGGCGCGAGGTACTTGGTCATGCCGAAGTCAGACCGCTTGATCGAGAACCGAGCTTCATATCCGGCCGTGCCCTGCCCGCGCTGGTTGGTGCCCGTGCCGATCCACTCAAGCTCGGCCGTGATCGGCTTGGTCTCACCCTGCAAAGTCAGATCGCCGCGCAGCTCGTAGAGGTTGCCCTCCTTGTGCTCGACACCCGTGCTCTTGAATGTGATCGTCGGGAACTGCCGCGAGTTGAAGAAGTCGGCGTTCCGCAGGTGATCATCGCGGCTCGTGTTCCGGGTGTCCACGCTCGCCGTCTGCACCTCAAACTCAAACGACCCGCTCTTCGGAGATTCCGGATCGAACGTGAAAGTCCCGGAGAAGTCGCCAAACACGCCGTAGAAGTTCGACACCCCGGCGTGCCGGATCTTAAAGAGCACGGTCGAGTGGACCGCGTCCACCTTGTACGCCGCCGCCGCGTTCTCAGTCGCCGAAGCTGACTCACCGGCCGGTGCCGGGGCGAAGCCAGCCAACAGACCGGCCGACCCCACCAGCACGGCCGCGGGGATCACCAGAAGAGCAGTACCTTTCGCAGTCATCGTCATGAGCGTGTCTCCAAAAGCTGAGCCGCGTCGCGGCAGATTACTTGTTGAAACAGACAATACGCCGGACCCTATTCCGAAGATCGGAACCAGACCCCGAATTTCTCAGGATCCCCCGCCAGCCCGCTATCCCCCGACACGCACCACCACATCGCGGCGGTGGGGGCTCCGGCGGTGCTCCCAGAGGTACAGACCCTGCCAGGTCCCCAGCACCAGCCGCCCCCGATCGATCGGGATCGTCAGCGACGTTTGCGTCAGGATCGCCTTGATGTGGCTCGGCATGTCGTCCGGCCCCTCGGCGGTGTGGGTGTACAACTCGTCCCCCTCCGGCACCAGCCGGTTGAGCCACCGCTCCAGGTCATGCCGCGCCGACGGATCCGCGTTCTCCTGAATCGTCAGCGAGGCCGAGGTGTGGCGGACGAAGACGGTGCAGAGTCCGTCATCAATCGCCGCGTCCGCCACGGCGCGGGCGACCTCGGAGGTGATCTCGTAGAGCCCCTGGCGGGTCGTGTGGACGGTGATCTGGGTGTTCGGCATGCGGCATTGTTGGGGGCAATCCGCTACCGCGTGCCCGCAAGGCGATCGGGCTGCGGTAGACTGGTCGCGGGATGCTGTGAGGACAATCCTCGCCGGCGTGACCCAGTCGCGGCACGCGGACGCAGAGAGAAACGGATGACCGACATGTGGATCAATCGGGCGGTGAGACGGGTGGCTCTGGTGCTGGTCACGACCTCGGCGATGGTGGCGTGTACGTCGGGCGGGCTGGGCGAGGGGTCGCGGACGCCGACGGTTCGGGGGGGCGAGCCGAGCCGCGGAGTGGCGACGGGCATCACCGCCGAGGAGACCGGCGAGGTGGTGCGCGTGCGGTGGGCGCGGGACACGGAGTTTCGCAAGAAGTACCCGACGATGCGGGCGGCGCAGTCGGTGCGGTTTGAGGTGCAGCATTCGACGACGGGGGCGTGGTCGGGGGAGGAGCGGGTGCTGACGCGGCAGATGAGCCAGCGGCCGGCGCAGTCGATGGCCCGGTACTACAGCGAGGGGACGCAGACGAGCATCCCGCCGCTGGAGGAGCAGGAGGACTACGGGCGGGAGGAGTTCATTCACCATGCGCCGGTGCGGGGGATGAATTACTACCGGTATCGGGAGGTGAAGTGGCGCGGGGGGCGGGTGGTTGAAGAGGGGGCGTGGTCGGGGACGGCGCGGGTGAACTATTCGGGGGCGGATGTGCCGCGGCTGCCGGGGTCGGTGGGGGCGTTTGAGCCGGGTGAGCTGCCGTCGTTGATCATTTCGCAGATCGTGGGGAATTCGGCGGCGGCGGATGTTTCGGTGCCGTTCTCGGCGGTGGCGACTCGGCAGCGGGCGGGGCCGCCGGCGTGGCGGACGCGGTTTGCGCGGGTGCAGTCGGGGCTGGGGCTGTCGTCTGACAGTGGGGCGATCGGGTGGTGCATCAAGGACCTGGGCGTGCGGAAGCTTGTTGTGGATGACGGGCGGTCACGGGGCACGTCGGGGCGGATGAAGGTGGCGAGCCTGCCGCGGCCGACGGGGGCGTATCCGTGGGTTGATCCGGGGCCGTATGAGACGAACGGGGCGTTTGCCGACGACGCGACGATGTCGCTGCCGGAGCTCTGGGCCCGGGGTCTTGAGCACACGCGCGGGGGGACGGAGCTCTCGGTGCGGGACGCTTCGGAGGGGGCGAAGCTGCAGGCGTTTGTGGAGCGGTATGGCGAGTGGGACGACGGGTTGTCGGGGCCGAAGTTTGTGTATTGCGGGTGCCCGTTTACGGAGAACGGGTCGTTTGAGACGGAGGTGCTCGAGGCCAAGAGCCACATGCGGCCGATTGTCGCGGCGTCGCATTACATGATTATGGGGACGACCGCGACGGCGGCGATCAGGGACGAGGCGACCGGGACGCTCACTGCGGCGGCGCGATTCATCGGTTGGTGGCACGAGACGTATCCGGGGCAGTGGATCTTCGTCGAGCCGGGGCTTCGGCGGGAGCGGTCGAAGCACTGGATGGAGCCCAATGACTACCCGTTCGTCGGTTCGTGGCAGACGATCGACAACTTGTTCGATCAGGACGTGCTGCTCAAGAGCAAGCGGCTGGTGCTGCGCAAGGGTGGGAGGAGCAAGGCCGATGACGCTCTCGACCCGCGGGCGTACCCGCAGCGGCGGCACATCGTCTATGTCGCGCCGAATATCTGTCCGTATGTCGCTGCGGGCCGGACTGATGAGGACCGGGTGCAGCGGATCATCGACGTTGCGGCGCTGCTGTACGCCTACGACCCGGCGCTGATTGTGCAGATTGGTGATGTCGGGCTGATCGAGGACATGCGGCCGGATCAGGCGCGGACGCTTGTGCAGCTTGCCGAGCGGGCGGCGGCTCGGTCCGGGCGGTAGGTCGGGCGGCTGGTCTGGAGGTTGGTGCGTTCCCTGGGGAGTCGGAGGATCCGGTGCGGGGCGGTGCGCCTCGAGCAGCGCCTTGGCTGCCTTGCGGCGGGACTCGCGGGAGCTTGCGGGCTCGCGCGGGTTGGCGTTGGTGGCCAGCTGCAAGAGTGTGTGGCGGGCCTGGGGGACGGCGTCGGCCCGGATGAGATCGTCACGGAGTGCGGAGAGCGTGCGGATCTGTGTGAAACGCTGGCGTGCCCAGTCGGACTCGGTCCACGCGCGGAGCTGGTCGAGGGTGACCTCGGCGTGGTCGCAGATGTCGAGGAGGCTCATGGAGCCGTCGAGGAAGAAGCGGAGGATGAGGGTGGCGGTTTGGGCGTTGGGGAAGGGGTCGTCGTGAGCGCTCAGGGATGGGGAGGCGGGGCTGGGGGGAGGCTCCTCGCTTGCGCTTCGGGCTCTGGAGGAGGCGGGAGGCTCCTCGCTTGCGCTTCGGGCGCTGGAGGAGGGGGGAGGCTCCTCGCTTGCGCTTCGGGCTCTGAAAGAAGTGATGCGGTTGTGCATGGTTTGTCCCCCTTGCTCTGGGTGTATTTTCGGGGATCGGCGAGGAGAGACAAGGGAAACGTGGGGCAGGTGCACGACTTTGCGCGCAGGGGTGGTTGATCGGGGGCAGATTTGTCGGCGCGGAGCGCAGGAAGTTGTGCGGCGGGTGCGTTTGTGGCGGACGCGTCGGGAGGTTTCGGGTAGGCTTGGTTTGCGCTGCCGACGCCCGGATTGGTGCGGGCGGGTTGGTGCGACGGGATTGGCGCCCGGACGGCGCCTCGACACATTTGCCAATGCTGGAGGAGTTTCATGTCTGACCACACGACACGCCGCGACTTTCTGACCGATGCCACCGGCTTTACCGCGGCGACGCTTCTTGCGGCTCGCGGGCTTGGCGGGGTGCATGCGCGGGGTGCCGACACCATTCAGGTTGCGCTGGTCGGTTGTGGCGGGCGCGGGTCGGGCGCGGCGAACAACGCGATGGCGGTGAGCCAGGGCCCGGTGCGGCTCATCGCGATGGCGGATGTGTTTGAAGACAAGATGAACGGGAGCCACGAGGCTCTTTCTGAGATGTATGAAGAAGAGATGGACGTGCCGCCGGAGCGGCGGTTCATCGGCTTTGACGGGTACAAGCAGGCGATGGATTGTCTGCGGCCGGGTGACATCGTGATCCTGGCGACGCCGCCGGCGTTCCGGTGGGTGCACTTCTCGTACGCGATCGAGAAGGGGCTCAACGTCTTCATGGAGAAGCCGATCTGCGTGGACGGGCCGACGGGTCGGCGGATGATGGAGCTTGCGCAGAAGGCGCGGCAGAAGAACCTGATGGTGGCGGTGGGTCTGATGTCGCGGCACAGCCGGGCGCTGCAGGAGCTGGCCGACCGGACGCACAACGGCGAGCTTGGCGAGATTGTCGCGCAGTACGGCTACCGCATGCAGGGGGCGATCGCGAGCTTCCGCTCGACGCCGGTGCCGGCGGGCGCGGACGAGCTGGAGTTCCAGATCCGGCGGTTCCACAGCTTCCTGTGGGCGAGCGGCGGCGGGTTCAACGACTTCTTCATTCACATCATCGACCACCTGTGCTGGATGAAGAACGCGCTGCCGGTGAAGGCGCAGGGGATCGGCGGCCGGCATTACCGGTTTGCGTCGGACGGGACGCCGTATGTGGATCAGAACCTGGACTCGTACGGGATCGAGTACACGTACGCGGACGGGACGAAGATGATTTTCGACGGGCGGAACATGGAGGGGTGCCAGGACCGGTTCTCGAGCCACATGCACGGGACGAAGGCGTCGGCGATCGTGTCGGCCAACAGCGACTGCGGCTTGCCGTCACGGATCTATCGCGGGCACAAGTTCAGCGATGAGAATCTGCTGTGGACTTCGGATGTGCCGCGGGGGCAGACGAACCCGTACCAGAACGAGTGGGACGACATGATCGCGGCGTTGCGTGCGGGCAAGCCGTACAGCGAGGCGGAGTATGGCATCGAGGCGAGCATGGTGTGCAACATGGGCCGGATGGCGGCGCACACGGGTCGCGAGGTGACGTACGAGGAGATCTTCGCGAGCGAGCATGAGTTTGCGCCGGGAGTGGGGGAGTTGACGCTGGGTGGTGCGGCTCCGCTGCAGGCTGGGGCGGATGGGCTGTATCCGGTGCCGCGGCCGGGGGTGGTGACCGATCGGGAGTATTGAGGCGCAGACCGGGTCTGAGCCGCTGCGGGCGGCGGGCTTGGTGTCGTGTGGGGGTGTTGCGGACCGGGGGCCGGTCTTGCCGGCGCGATCATTGCGGGCCGAGTGGGTCTCCGTGTATTCTGGCTCTGCGGCGCGTGATTCGCACGCGGCTGCGGCCATTTTCGGAGGTCATTCCATGCCGACAACGACACCGGAGCACGACAAGCGGATCGCGGAGATGACGTTCTCGTCGGTCTATCCCCACTATGTGACGAAGGTTGAGAAGAAGGGGCGGACCGAGGAGGAACTGCACGAGGTCATCACGTGGCTGACGGGGTTTACGCCCAAGCAGCTGCAGAAGCAGATTGATGACAAGGTGACGTTCGAGGAGTTCTTCAAGCGGGCGAAGCTGAACCCGAACGCGAAGCTGATCACGGGGGTGATCTGCGGGTATCGGGTGGAGGATATCGAGAACCCGCTGACGCGGAAGGCGCGGTATTTGGACAAGCTGGTGGATGAGTTGGCGAAGGGGAAGAAGATGGAGAAGATTTTGCGGGAGGGGTAAGGGGGACTGCCGCCCGCCGCGACAAGTATTACAAGTGCCATCTGCCAGCACGCCGAAGACATGCATGGATGATCATACGCCGATCTCAGTTTCGTTGAGTGAGCTCGCAAAAGAGTACCGAGTCAAGTTTGGCGGAGATGGAGGACTGCGGGCAGAGTACGAGCGATACTGCCAGAAGTACCCCTCACTCGCAAGTGAGAAGCGAGTCTCCGAGTTCGTGCATCGCAACCCTGAAGGCGGGCTCGAGTGTGCTAGAGGGCTTCGTGACTTGGTGCGTGAGTACGAGAATGAGGAATGCTCGAGCTCGAGCCGGTTTCGCGGACTGGTCGCGAAGTTGGCAGGCCGGGCGTGCCAGAGCGCCCGTCGGTTGGAGAAGCTCGCGACGCGACGTCCACCAGACTTCGAGGATGACGATCGAGAACTCGCCAGAATGTGGGCCATCGATTGGTGCGATGAGGATCCGCCTACCGACCGCGTCATGAATCAGATGCTCTCCGCTCGCCACGCAGAGCTGGCGATGCTGGAGATCTGTTATAAGGTATATGGGGGTGCAACAGATCTGTCGGTACAGCAATTGGACGGAGCAGACGGGCCGTGGCGGAACGCGGACATCGAGCTCCGTGACGGACAATTGTTCGACGTGAAGAATGCACGTGCATCCGTGGATGCGACGAAGAGGGGATGTCGGACATACTCAGAGCTATTCGTGAAGCGAGACAAGCAACACGTGGATGGATCCACCGTGGCGATAGTCGGCATGTACTCACCGTATCACAACTACAACAGTGAGGAGTATTCAGTCCCTAGAGTGACTTGGCTCGGTGAGTACTCAAGCGGTGTGCTGGTGGATTTGCGGGCGGAGTTTGAGTCGGCTGAGCTAGTAGTGGATTTGAAGCGCCCTGGTAGAGCGGGATCGTTTCTTCCGCCATGGCTGTTCGAGTTCCCGCGCCATTGCTATTCCGAGCGAGATAAGTTCGCCAAGGCGTTGTCCGGGCGTGATGAACTCCCGGTTGACAGTCTGCCAATCAGCTCGATCGCGGGGCTCTCAAGTAGTCCAGCTAGCCAAGAGCAAGAGCTACTCGTGAATCGGTTCGATGAACCGGAGATGGTGAGTAGGCCACGAGTGTTCCTGCACGTACTCGCGAGGTTCACAGCGATGTTGACTCGTGGCATGGAGTTCGATGCCTCAGGATTGCGAGACAGCCTGTACTTCCGGCAAGTCAGCGGGAGCGAAGCGCCGAGGTTGCTCGAGCAATTTCCGCTCGGGCTGTACGATCCGCTCTGCACAGTGTGGCACCTGATAAATGTACTGGAACGCGTAAGTAGCTGCTGTGTTGACGAGGCGCGAGTGTACCGACAGTTTCGGCTTCACGGGATGAACATACTCCGTGGGGTAGTGGATCCAGGGCGTGAAGAGCCGGTCTACGCCTACTGCGGTGACTGCGGCCGTAACCCGCTGCACTTAGGCCAAGACAGGCAGTGCTCCTGTGGCCGCTTGATATGCAGTTCGTGTACCTACTGTTCCCGGTCATGTATGCATCGATCGCAGCGGGCTGCGGGAGGTGCTTGACATGAATGGGTGACTCAGCGGCCGATGTATCAGCGGGCGGCACAGACTGGTCCTGTCTGTAGGTGGCACCGACGCGTGCCACCGACCTCTTGCTTTGAGAGGCCTCGCCCCGAGCGGCCCGCACCGACCTTGCAGAGCCAAGGTTTGTGGCACGTCTCGGTGGCTCTCCGTCTCCGCATGCATCCCTCCGCTTTTTCTCGGTGTTCTCTGTGTCTCTGTGGTGAACTACCTTTCACCGCGTTTCTGGCCGTCGGGCCGCATGAACGGAAGCCCAGGCTTGCGCCTTGGGCCTCTTTCCCCTGCCTTCCTCCGCGATCTCCGTGTGCTCGGCGGTTCGACTTGGACTTTCAATGGCGTCGCGCTGGTGACGGCCGACAAGCTCATAGTGACGCGGGCACCGAGATCGCCGAGACGATCTCGGTGGCACGGGGACTCGGTGCCGCCCTGCAGGTGGGGTGGAGGCACGGGGCAGACTCTCAGAGCAGAGTCTGACCCGTGGCACCCGGTAGAGCGAGACCCGTGGGGCCCGTATGGAGGGAGAAAGGCACCCCCTCCGCCCTCGAGGACTCGGGCACCTCCCCCGCGGGGCGCGGGGGAGGGGGGGCGTTCGCTATTCCCACTCGATGGTGGCGGGGGGTTTGCTGGAGATGTCGTAGACGACGCGGTTGACGCCGCGGACTTCGTTGATGATGCGGTTGGAGATGGTGGCGAGGACGTTGAAGGGGATGCGTGCCCAGTCGGCGGTCATGAAGTCCTGTGTTTCGACGGCGCGGACGGCGACGACGGACTCGTAGGTGCGGCCGTCGCCCATGACGCCGACGGACTGGACGGGGAGGAGGACGGCGAAGACCTGGCTGGTCTTGCGGTAGAGCTCGGCGGAGACGATCTCTTCGAGGAGGATCTCGTCGCAGTCGCGGAGGAGGTCGAGCTTGGGCTTGGTGATGGTGCCGAGGATGCGGACGGCGAGGCCCGGGCCGGGGAAGGGGTGGCGCCAGATGATCTGGTCGGGGAGGCCGAGGACTTCGCCGAGCTTGCGGACTTCGTCTTTGAAGAGGTCGCGGAGGGGTTCGACGAGGTCGAAGGCGAGGTCTTTGGGGAGGCCGCCGACGTTGTGGTGGAGCTTGATGCCGGCGGACTTGCCGGCTGCGGACTGGCCGGACTCGATGACGTCGGGGTAGAGGGTTCCCTGGGCGAGGAACTTGGCGTCTTTGCCCTCGGCGGCGATGACGGCGGCCTGCTGGTTGAAGACCTCGATGAAGCGGTGGCCGATGAGGCGGCGCTTTTCCTGCGGGTCGGAGACGCCTTCGAGGTCGGCGAGGAAGTCGGCTTCGGCGTCGACGACGCGGAGGTCGACTTTGAAGTGGTCGCGGAAGGTGGTCTCGACGAGCTCGCGTTCGTTTTTGCGGAGCATGCCGGTGTCGACGAAGACGCAGGTGAGCTGGCCGGGGATGGCTTTGTGGATGAGTGCGGCGGCGACGGAGGAATCGACGCCTCCGGAGAGGCCGCAGATGACGTGGCCGTCGCCGACCTGTTGGCGGACGCGCTCGCAGGCGGTCTCGGCGAAGTCGGCCATGCGCCAGGTGCCCTGGCACTTGCAGACCTTGTAGACGAAGTTCTGGAGGATGTCGACGCCGTGGGGGGTGTGGGTGACCTCGGGGTGGAACTGGACGCCGTAGAAGGGGCGTGCGGGGTCGGTGGAGCGGACGGCGGCGTGTGGGCAGGTGGGTGTGGAGGCGATGGTCTCGAGGCCGGCGGCTTCGAGGGCCTCGACCTGGTCGCCGTGTGACATCCAGACGGTGGTGTTTTGCGGGATGGCGGCGAAGATGTCTGAGTTGTTGTCGATGTTGAGTGTGGCGCGGCCGAACTCGCGGTGGCGGGCGCGGTCGATCTTGGCGCCGAGCATGCGGCCGGCGAGCTGCATGCCGTAGCAGATGCCGAGGACGGGGACGCCGAGGTCGAGGATGCCGGGGTCGCAGGTGGGGGCGTCGGGTTCGTAGACGCTGGAGGGGCCGCCGGAGAAGATGATGCCCTTGGGGTTGAGCGCGCGGATTTCCTCGAGGGGGGTGTCGGGTGAGAGGAGGATGGAGAAGGCTCCGGCCTCGCGGACGCGTCGGGCGATGAGCTGGGCGGTCTGGGACCCGAAATCGAGGATCGGGATAACCTCGTCGTGCGGCGTGTCCATGCGGCCGACTCCGTTGGTTGGGTGCGGGAGGGGAAGGGGAAGCGTAGCGGGGGAGTCGGGGCGGGACGAGGGGGTTGGGGCGAGATAGGGCGTGTGCGGGTAGGATCAGGGCGTGAAGAGCGTTGTGGTGAGTCTGGGGTTGGTGCTGGTGGCGGGGTGTGTGCCGATCCCGAAGGGGTTTGACTCGCCGGAGCCGGCGGCGCGGATTGACGCGGCTGCGGAGGCGGTCGGGCGGTCTGATACCGGGAAGATCCCTGAGTTGATCGTTTTGTTGGACAGCGACGATCCGGCGACGCGGTTGATCGGGATTCTGGCGTTGGAGCGTCTGACGGGGCAGCGGCTGGGGTATGACCACGCGGCGGGGGTGGAGGAGCGTGAGCCGGCGGTGGTTCGGTGGGTGGAGTGGTACAACGAGAATGCCGATGCGTTGGAGGCGGGGACGTTTCCTCGTGGGGGCGTGCGTGCCGCGGGCGATGGATTGGGCGATGGGTGATGAGCCGCACATCAGGGTGGAGCTTCGGAGTGATCCGAACTATTTGGCCGGGGTGCGGCAGTTGATCGCCGGGGTGACCCAGCGCATCGGGTTTGATGAGAAGAGCTGTTCGCAGGTGGCGCTGGCGGTTGACGAGGCGCTGGCGAACGTGATCCGGCACGGGTATGGGCGTGAGTGCGACCGGCCGATCTGGGTGAGCATCTGGACGGCGCCGGCGAGTGAAGAGTCGGGGGCGTATCTTCGGGTTGTGATTGAGGATGAGGCCCGGCATGTGGAGACGTGCGACCTGAAGGGGCGGGATCTTGATGATCCGCGGCCGGGGGGTCTTGGGGTGCACATCATCCGCGAGGTGATGGACGAGGTGGAGTATGCCAAGCGGTCGCCGCGGGGCATGCGATTGACGATGATCAAACACGCGCCGCGGGCCGCCGGGTCGGCGTCGGCGGAAGGGTGAGGTTCTGATGCACGACGCGGCACTCTCGGTACGGATTGACAGTCGCGATGGCGCGACGGTACTGGCGCCGCGGGGCGATATTGATATGAGCCGCGCCCCGGCTTTTCGTGAGCATGTGCGGCGGGCGATCCAGTCCGGGCCCTCGCGGGTGGTGATCGATCTGTCCGAGGTTGAGTACATGGACAGTTCGGGGCTGGCGACGCTCGTTGAAGCGATGCGGAACGCCAAGCAGGCGAAGACGGAGTTGTTCTTGTGCGGCTTGCATCAGAAGGTGCTTGCGATCTTTGAGATTGCGCGGTTGCACCAGTTCTTCAAGATCGTTTCGACGGTGGAGGACGCGGTTTCTTCTGCGTGACGGCGGCGTGGACTCATGGCGAGCAACAACCCCCAATCCGGTTCGCGGTTTCGCGTGACTCGGCCGATCGAGCATGTCGGCGCGTCGGTGTTGCGTCTGCTTGATCACGCGGGGCACTCGGTGAATCTGGCGTTGGACGCGGCGGTCTGGCTGGGTCGGGGGATGCGTCCGGACCGGGCGGGGCGTGGCGGGGCGGCGATCGTCTCGCAGTTGATCCGCGTTGGTGTGCGGTCGATCTTCATCGTGTCGCTGGTTTCGGGGTGTGTGGGGCTGATCTTGGCGCTGCAGCTTGCGCCGCCGCTGGATCAGTTCGGGTCGCGGGATCTGGTGGCGAACATCATCGGCGTGGCGGTGCTGCGGGAGCTCGGGCCGCTGATTGGGGCGATCGTGCTGACGGGCTTTGCGGGCGCGGCGATCGCGGCGGAGCTGGGCACGATGGTGGTGAGTGAGGAGATCGAGGCGCTCGAGGCGCACGCGCTGAATCCGGTGCGGTTTCTGGTGGTGCCGCGGCTGACGGCGACCGTGCTGAGCATGACGATCCTGGGTGTGATCTCTGACCTGGTGGCGATCGCGTGCGCGATGGGGATCTCGCTGTTGATGCTGGATATCCCGCCGTCGGTGTTCATGGAGAACATGCTGTTTCAGGTCAACCTGAGCGACTTCCTGACCGGGATCGGCAAGGCGACGATCTTCGGGACGCTGATCGGTCTGATCTCGTGCTCGAACGGGCTGAAGGTCTCCGGCGGCGCGGCGGGTGTGGGCAACGCGACGACGCAGACGGTGGTGCAGTGCATCGTGGCGATCGTGGTTGCCGACCTGGTGTTTACGGCGATCTTCTACGCGTTCAAGTTGTTCTGAGGCGGGGGCAGAACGCAGAGGGCGCAGAGGGGACGCAGAGCTCGCAGAGGTGGATTGGGTGGGGCGCTCGGAGACAGCAACGTCTCGGAGGTGCCTGGGGTCTTGCGGATTAGTGTTCGTCGATGACGAGTGGGACGGGTTCGAACTTGTCAACGTCGACGAGGCCTTTGTCGCTGAGCTTGAGGTGGGGGATGACCACGAGGGGCATGAAGCTCAGGGGCATGAAGGGGTCTTCGATCGGGCAGCCGAGGGAGTGGGCGGCGTCGAGGAGGGCTTGCTGTTGGGCGACGACGGTGGCTGCGGGCTCGGGTGAGATGAGGCCGGCGATGGGCAGGGGCAGGACGGCGAGGACCTTGCCTTCGGCGGCGACGGCCTGACCGCCGCCGGCCTGGGCGACGGCGCGGGCGGCGAGGGCCATGTCTTCGTCGTTGACGCCGACGACGGCGAGGTTGTGCGAGTCGTGGCCGATGGTGCTGGCCAGAGCGCCGCGGGCGAGTCGGAAGCCCTGAATGAGGCCGAGGCCGATGTTGCCGTTGTGGCCGTGGCGTTCGATCACGGCGAGTTTGGCGAGGTCGCGGGTGGGGTCGGCGACGATGCAGCCGTCGTGAACCTCGGGGCCTGCCTCGAGGCTCTCGGTGATGAGCTGGTGCGGGTCCATGCCGATGACGCGGACGCGGGGGTTGTGCGCGGTGGTCGGGATGCGCAGTGACGAGGCGTCGAAGGCGTCGGGCAGGACGACGAGGCCGGCGGTGGTGACGGTTGAGGCGGCGCGGGCGGGGCCGGTGTAGGTGCCGTCGCGGGCGGCGATGCGCCCGGCGGAGAGCACGAGCCTTGGGTGGAAGTCGTGGAGATCGTCGACGAGGACGATGTCGGCGCAGCGGCCGGGGGCGATCGCTCCGAGGTCGGGCTGGCGGTAGTGGTTGGCGGCGTTGATCGTGGCGATGGTGATGGCGTCGAGCGGGTCGAGGCCGAGTGCGACGGCGCGGCGGATGATGTGGTCGATGTGGCCGTGGTGCATCAGGTCGCCGGGGTGGCGGTCGTCGGTGCAGAAGCAGAAGCGGTGGACGGTCTCGGGGGTGATGGCGGAGATCAGCGCGGCGAGATTGCGGGCGGCGGAGCCCTCGCGGATGGCGATCTGCATGCCGCGAGAGATCTTCTCGCGGGCCTCGTCGGCGGTTGTGCACTCGTGGTCGGTCGTGACGCCGGCGGCGACGTATGCCTGAAGGTCGCGGCCTTGGAGCCCGGGGGCGTGTCCATCGACGAGGCCGTGCTTGAGCCCGAGCGCGACCTTGGCGAGGACGTCGGGGACGGCGTGCACGACGCCGGGGAAGTTCATCATCTCGGCGAGGCCGCGGATGCTGGGGTCGTCGAGGAGTTGGCGAGTGGCCTCGACGTCGAGGGTCGCGCCGGGGGTCTCCATGTGGGAGGCGGGAACGCAAGAGGGAGCCATCCAGATGGGGTGGATGGGCGAGTCCTCGGCGTCGTCGATCAGCATGCGGATGCCGGGGATGCCGAGGACGTTGGCGATCTCGTGGGGGTCGAGGACGGCGGCGGTGGTGCCGCGGGCGACGGCGAGGCGGGCGAACTCGCTCGGCATGAGCATGGTGGACTCGACGTGCATGTGCGCGTCGATGAGTCCGGGGGTGGCATATGCGCCTTGGGCGTCGATTGTCTGGCGGGCCTTGGTCGGCACGCCGATGGCGGCGATTCGGCCGCCGCAGACGGCGATTGGGCCGGGCTCGATGCGTCGGGTGAAGACGTTGACCAGCCGGACGTTCTCTATGAGGAGGTCGGCGGGCTCGCGTCCGTTGACGACGGAGAGGAAGCGTGAGTCGGTGCGGGGGATGAGATCGCGCATGCCGCGCAGTCTATGCGGCGATCGACGGGCCTACCTGTGCGCGTTGTCTGGTGCTCAGGTCAGCACGGCGGTCTCGGAGACGTTCTCCCACTGCCAGCCGTCGGCGACTCTCCACCAGTAGCGGATCATGTCGCCGTCGTCTGCGGCGCCGTAGATGTTGACCACGCCGGAGGGTGAGCTGAACCCGACGACCTGCCCGGTGGGGGTTTCGGCGCCGTCGATGACCTGGCTGAGGTTGGAGATGTTCCACTGGCCGGGTCCGAGGTTTGGCGCCCACCAGTAGACGACGATGTCGCCGTTGATGTTGCGACCGAGGATGTTGGTGCCGCCCCAGGGGGTGACCCATGTGGCGATGGAGCCGGCGGCGAGTTGGGGGCCGCTGCGCAGGTCGGTGAGGTTGCTCTGCACCCAGTCGCTGCCGAAGCTGGGGACCCACCAGGTGACGACGACGTTGCCGTCGCCGTCGGTGCCGGTGAGGTTGATGGCGTTCCACGACGTGAGGTAGGGGGCGATGGTGCCCTGGAGGGGCGGTGCGCCGGTGGAGGCGGAGAGGTTGGCCGCGGCCCAGCCGGGGCGGCCGGGGGCCCACCAGACGGCCTGGATGTTTCCGTCGGCGTCGAGCCCGACGAGGTTCAGGCCGTTCCAGGAGGTGACGTAGCTGGTGAGCGGAGTCGTCCACCTGGGGGTGGTGTCGATGTTGTTGACGAGCAGATCGGACTCGGACAGGTTGTTGGTGGTCCAGGTGTACTCGCCGTTGCTGGAGCCGCCGGTCTGGCGGAAGAGGAGCAGGTCGCCTTCGTCGCTGATGCCGGCGAGGTAGGCCCTGCCGTTGACGTTGGAGAAGGTGGTGAGGGAAGAGGTGATCAGGCCGGCGTTGGGGATCTCGCTGTTGAGGTTGCGGACTGTCCAGGTGGTGCCGGAGGTGTTCTTGTAGAGGAGGAGGCCTTCGTCGGAGAGGGCCGCGGCGTAGGTGAGGCCGTCCTTGGAATCGATCCAGGTGACGGGGGTGCTGGTCTTGCCGGACTGGTCGGTCTTGAGGTTGAGGTCGGTGACTGTCCATCCGCCGCTGAGGCCGACCTGCTTGAAGGCGATGGCGCGGTCGAAGCCATTTTCGAGGACGACGGTGGTGACGTTGCTGCCGTTGGAGGTGCCGTAGGGGGAGATGGTGGGGTTGGCGATGAGGCTGAGGTCGGGGTCGAAGACGAGGGTGACGGTGTTGAGGTTGACAAGATCCTCGTTGTTGACCTCGTCGCCCTGGGGATCGAAGCTGTCGGTGACGGGCAGCGTCTCGAAGCCGCTTCCGAGGTTGACGATGCGGAGGTCGGTGATCGCTTCGACGACGTCGCGGCCGCCGACGACCTCACCGAAGACGGTGAAGCCGCCGTTCTGGTTGTCGAGGTTCTGCGAGTTGTCGGCGAGGTTGATGAACCACTCGCTGGTGGCCGAGTCGGGGTCGCCGCCGAGCTTGGCCATGGCGACGGTCCACTTGAGGTTGGAGAGGTTGTATTCGTTCTCGATGGGGTCCTGCTGCTCGATGTGCTCGGTTCGGGGGGTGCGGTCCTGGTCGTAGGTCCAGCCACCGCCCTGGAGGACGAAGCCCTGCACGTGGCGGTGGAAGAAGCTGGCGTCGTAGTCGCCTCGCTCGACGTAGCCGAGGAAGTTGTCGACGGTGCCGGGGGCGACGTCGGGGAAGAGCTCGATGTAGATGTTGCCGAAATCGGTGTTGATCTCGACGACCGGGTTGGACGCGTCGCCGGGGGTGCCGTCGAGCACGATCCGCGGCTCGAGGTTTTCGAGGGCGAATGCGGTCTCGGTGTTGGTTGCGCGACGAGAGAACAGCTTGCGCATGTCTTCGATCTCCGTGCCTGGTGCGGCGGTTTTGTCTCTGGCGTTGTGCCCTGCGGCCCGGCTCGCGTGCGCGTGCCCGGCCCGGGGGGTGCGGTGGCCTCTGGCAACGATGTCCCATCGCCTGCCCGCTGTCAATCCCCTTTCGTCCGCGAGAGGGGTTTGGATGCATGATATCCGGCCTCTTCGGGGCTAACGCCGGTATCCGACCGGTTGTTCCGCAAGCCCGTACAACTCCCGAAGCGTGGTCATGGTGAAGAACGCGACGAGGGCGAGCGCGGTGAGGAGTATGGCCTCGCGCGGGTAGCCGGCCCCGAGCATCCAGGCGACGGCGTAGAGGGTGAGCCAGAGGGAACCGTAGCGGTAGATCTTGTCAGCGGCTCTGGGGCCGAAGCCGTATTGGCGGGTGCGGCGGAGGGCGAGCAGAACGAACGCGACGGTGAGCACGAGGGGTCCGATCGCGGCGGTGGGAGAGACCCAGGTGGGCCAGATGGTGCGGGCGCCCTCGGCGGCGGGGGCGGACCGGAGCCAGCCGAGCCAGAGGATGAGGACGGACCAGACGATCCAGCCGAGCAGGGCGAGGCAGGCGGCTCGGGTAGAGATGGGGGGGACCTTGCGGGCGAGGACGTGCGTCGCGGCGGCGACGATGAGGGCGTGGGTCATGACGAGCCAGACGGGCCACATGAACCGGAGGCCGGGGTTGGGGATCAGGATGTGGCCGGCGTAGAGCAGGCCGAGGACGACCAGGCCGACGGCGGGGACGAATCGGGCGGCGGTGTTGAAGAACAGGATGCCGAAGGCGAGGGCGAGGGTGAGGAGCACGGAGGCGGTTCCGAAGACGGTGGCGCCGAGGACGGCGATGATCAGGGTGAGCGCGACGGTGATGGCGGCGGTCTCGATGGAGAGCTGTCCGGAGGCGAGGGGTCGTTCGGGCCGGAGGGCTCGGTCGCGGCGGACGTCGAGCAGGTCGTTGAGGCAGGTGCCGTAGGAGTAGAGGCCGAGGGCGGAGGCCGCCCCGCCGAGGAGGAGGGCCCACATGGGCTTGTCGTCGAGGTGGGGGGTGGGGGCTTCTTCGGCGACGCGGGAGGACCAGAGGATGACGAACCAGACGTTGGCCACGGCGGCGAAGGCGGTGGTGACTCTGGTGAGGTAGAGGATCGGGCTGATCCGGCCGAGGAAGCGTTCCATGGGAGTGGAGGGTATCGGTAGGGGACGGGATCGGGAGAGGGTTGTGGTGGGAATCGGGGGGGAGCGGGCCGTGCGGGCCGGCGGGGGAGTAGGATCAGCCACGATGACCACGCATCATGCCGGAATTCCGCCAGTCGCGCTTGTTGTGGCGCAGTACAACGCGTCGATTACTCACGCCCTGAGGGACGGGGCCGTGGAGGCGTATGCCGCGGCGGGGGGCGACCCTGCGGGGGTGATCGTGGTGGAGGCGCCGGGGGCGTTTGAGTTGCCGGTGCTGAGTGCTGCGGCGGCGAGATCGGGCCGGTGTGCGGGGGTGGTGGCGCTTGGGTGCCTGATCGAGGGGGAGACTTCGCATGCGGATCACATCGCGAACGCGGTGGCGAACGGGCTTGTGCAGGTGGGGCTGCAGACGGGGGTGCCGGTGACGTTCGGGCTGCTGACGGTGGCGACGGTGGAGCAGGCGCGGGCTCGTGCGGGTGGGGGCGAGGGCAACAAGGGAGCCGAGGCGATGCAGGCGTTGCTTGAGACGCTGGCGGCGACGGCGGCGCTCTCGCGGGGGGAGACCGGGGCGCGGTGTACGGCGGCCAAGCCGGACAAGGCTGCGGCGGTGAATCGCTGATGGCAACACCTCGTGAGATCCGGCGGTTGGCGTTTCAGGTGTTGTACGAGCTCGATGCGCGGAATGGCGGGGATGCCGATGAGGTGCGTGGGAGCATCGATGAGGACGAGAAGCTGAAGCCGGCGGAGCGGGAGAAGGTGTTTGAGCTCGCCAGCCAGGCTTGGGCGCACCGGGCGGAGGCGGATGCGGCGATGCTGAAGCTGGCGCCGGATTGGCCGGCGCACCGGCAGCCGGTGGTGGATCGGTCGATTCTGCGGCTGGCGTTTTATGAGATGACGCGTGGTGGGGCGGCGCCGAAGATGGTGATCAACGAGGCGGTGGAGCTGGCCAAGACGTTCAGCACGGAGCGGTCGCCGGCGTTTGTGAATGCGTTGTTGGACAAGGTGATGAAGTCGATCGCTGCTGCGGGGATCGGGGCGGGTTCGGAGACGGCGCCGGGTCGAGCGGCGGAGGAGTAGCGACGCATGGGTCTTGTCTCGGGCGCACTGGCGAAGCTTCGGAGCGGGTTGACGAGGACGCGGGACGCGTTTGCGGGCAGGCTCCGTTCGGTGCTGATGGGCCGGACGCTGGATGAGGCGCTGATCCGTGAGCTCGAGGCGACGTTGATCGGGAGCGATGTCGGCGTGCAGACGACGACGCGGCTGATCGCGAAGGTGCGTGAGGGGTATAAGGCCGGGACACTGACGCGGGGCGACGATGTTTTGGAGGTGCTTCGCGCAGAGCTCAAGCTGCTGTGGCCGGACGCGGATCGTTCGTTGCACATGGCGCCGGAGGGTGCGGGGCCGACGGTGATCCTGGTTACCGGCGTGAACGGCGCGGGGAAGACGACGAGCATCGCGAAGCTGTGCAAGATGCTGACCGACGACGGGCACCGGGTGCTGGTCGGGGCGTGTGACACGTTCCGGGCCGGGGCGGTACGGCAGCTGGAGATCTGGGCGGGGCGGCTGGGAGTCGAGATCGTCAAGGGGCAGGAGGGCGGCGATCCGGCTTCGGTGGCGTTTGACGCGTGCGCGGCGGCGAAGGCGCGGGGCGTGGACGTGGTGATCCTGGACACGGCGGGGCGGCTGCACACGCAGGACCCGTTGATGCGGCAGCTTGAGAAGATCTACAAGGTGGTGGGCAAGCAGATCGAGGGCGGGCCGCACGAGGTGTTGCTGGTGCTTGATGCGACGAGCGGGCAGAATGCGCTGCGTCAGGCCGAGCAGTTTACCGAGTCGGCGAAGGTGACCGGGATCTTCCTGGCCAAGCTGGACGGCACGGCGAAGGGCGGCGTGGTGGTGGCGATCCGCGATCAGCTCGGGCTGCCGGTGAAGTTCGTCGGGGTGGGCGAGACGCCGGATGATGTGCAGCCGTTTGACCCGTCGTCGTTCATCGATGCGCTCTTTGACGTGCCGATCGAGTCTGCCTGAGCGAGCCACGAATCCTGTTCGGCGATGCAGTCGAGGACTTCGGCGGGGATGTTGCGCAGGCCGCGGCGGATGGCTTTGTCCAGTGCGTAGCGGAGCGAGTCGCGGACGCGTTTGCGGACGCGGGGGGTGATCTCGATCTGGTGCAGAGGCATCTGTTCGAGTGCGAAGCGCCAGGCGTGGTACTCCTCGAGGCATCGCGGTTTGTAGGTGTTGAATCCGATGGCGTGGTGGCCGACCTCGTGGAGGAAGACGGCGGCGGAGACCGGGCCGCGGGGGCGGGGTGATTCGATGAGCCGGCTGGTTGTGCCGTCGCGGTAGAAGACCTGCCAGGCGACGCCGGAGGTGGTGGAACGCCACTTGCGGACTCGGATGCCGTAGGTGGCGAGCATGGAGCGTTCGAGGGTGTGGTAGCGTTCGGCGGCGGAGGGTTGGCGTTGCGCGCGCGGGGTTGGTGTGGCGGGCTCGGGTGGGGCGGGCCGGCGGCCGCGTTTGGCGGCGGTCGGGGTGCGGGGCTCGATGAGGTCCCAGAGGGTCAGCACGGTTTGGTGACCTGCGAAGGGGCGGCGGTGAGCATGGCGCCAGCGGCGATGGCCCGGCCGCGGGCGTAGTCGGGCCAGCGCATCGGGCGTTTGCCGGTGGGTTGGATCTCGAGGATCTGTAGAACGCTTTCGCCGGTGGCGAAGTGGCCCTCGGCGGCGTCGATGAGTTCGCCGGGGGCGGCCTGGGCGAGTGGCGCGGTGGTGCTTGCGGGCATCTCGATCACGCCGGCCCGCAGCAGCTTGACCGGCTGCCCGTCGAGCGTGGCCTGGACGCCGGGCCAGGGGCTCAGGCCGTTGATGCGGCGGCGGCAGGCTTCGGCGGAGTCGGCCAGGTCGATCCATGCATCGGCGCGGGAGAGCTTGCCGGCGAGCGTGACGGCGGACTCGTCCTGCTTGCGGGGGTCGAGGGTGCGGGCCATGTGGCCGTCGAGGACGTGCTCGACGAGTTCCGGGCCGTCGCCGGCGAGGAGGTCGTGCAGTTCGCCGGTGGTGATGGTCGGGTCGATGGGGCGTTCGCTCTGGCCGAGGATGAGGCCGGCGTCCATCCGCTCGGCGAGGGTGATGACTGAGTTTCCGGTTATCTCATCGCCCGCGAGGATCGCGGCGTTGATGGGAGCAGCGCCGCGCCAGCGCGGGAGCAGGGATGCGTGGAGGTTGATCGCGAATCGCTTCTTGAGGAGCGCGGTGCCGAGCTTCTGCCCGAAGGCGATGACGACCCAGGCGTCGGCCTCGACGGCTCGGATCGTGTTGGTGACCTCGGGGTCGTTGATTCGCTCGGGCTTGAGCAGGCGGACCTCGGGGAGGTTCTCGGCGGCCCAGGTGCCGACGGGGGTCGGGGTCAGCTTGCCGCCGCGGCCGGCCTTGCGGTCGGGCTGGGTGACGACCATGGCGACATCGTGGTCGCGGGCGAGCGCTTCGAGCGTGGGCAGTCCGAACGCCCCGGAACCGAGAAAGACGAGCTTCATAGGCAAAGGGTATCACGAACACCGATCGCCTACAGTCGTCGTCGCTGGTCCCCAGGCGTGATCGGGGTCTTCGTTCGCATCTCGCCTGAACTCCGTTGCCCCCGGCGACCACGGTGCGGTCGTGGGCCATATCCCAGAGAACCGCATGCCCGAGATCACGATCCGTCTGCCCAAGTTCATGTCGTTCGGTCATCCGGTGTTCGACCTGCGGTCGGGGCGGAGCGGTTCGGCCCGCGCGGACATCCTGTCGGGCCTCACCGTGGCCCTGGCGCTGGTGCCGGAGGCTGTGGCGTTTGCGTTTCTGGCGGGTGTTCCCCCCCTTGTCGGGCTTTACGCGGCGTTCATCATCTGCTTGCTCACGTCGATCCTTGGCGGGCGTCCGGGGATGATCTCGGGGGCGACCGGGGCGATGGGTGTGGTGGTTGTCTCGCTGGTTGCCGAGCATGGCATTGGGTATCTGTTCCCGGCGGTGGTGCTGTGCGGTCTGTTGCAGGTCGTGGTGGGGCTGTTCAAGCTCGGGCGGTTCATTCGCATTGTGCCGCACCCGGTGATGCTGGGGTTTGTGAACGGGTTGGCGGTGGTGATTCTGCTTGCGCAGCTCGGGAGCTTCAAGACGCTGAACGCGGACGGGGTGATGGCGTTTCTGTCGGGCTCGCGGCTGTGGCTGATGCTCGGGCTGGTGGCGGCGACGATGGCGATCATCGCCTTCCTGCCGAAGCTCACGCGGGTTGTGCCGGCGTCGCTGGCGGCGATCGTGCTGGTGTCGGTCGCGGCGTTTGCGATCAACGCGTCGGCCGGGAAGACGCCGGAGGGCGCGGCCGGGCCTCGCCCGCTACTGACGGTCGGGGACATGCTGCTCGACAGCACGCGGGCGGCGGCGGTGCGGACTGCGCAGCGGGAGAAGGACGCGGCGGTTCTGGCAGCGGCGAGCGCGGCTCTGCCCCAGGGTGTGGCTGCGAAGCCTGTGAGCAAGCAGTCGGTCGCGCCGCTGACGGATGCGGAGACTTCGGCGGCGGTGGCGTCTGTGGACGAGGCGGAGGTGGGGATCTCCGGCGGCTTGCCGCGGCCGGCGTGGTGGGACTTTACGATGCCGCCGGCGACGCTGGCGACGCTGTGGATCATCCTGCCCTACTCGGTGATTCTGGCGGCGGTGGGGCTTATCGAGTCGCTGATGACGCTGACGCTGGTGGATGAGCTGACGGATACGCGGGGCAGCAGCAACCGCGAGTGCGTGGGCCAGGGCGTGGCCAACGTGGCGTGCGGCGTGTTCGGCGGCATGGGCGGGTGCGCGATGATTGGTCAGTCGCTGATCAACGTGAAGGCGGGCGGGCGGCGGCGGCTGTCGGGGATCACGGCGGCGGTGGCGCTCTTGGTGTTCATTCTGTTTCTTGCGCCGCTGATCGAGGCGGTGCCGATGGCGGCGCTGGTCGGCGTGATGCTGATGGTGGTGATCGGGACGTTCGAGTGGACGACGCTGCAGACGTGGCGGCGGATTCCTCCGGCGGATGTCCTCATCATGCTGGTGGTGGCGGCGTACACCGTGTTTATGCACGACCTGGCGACGGCGGTGGTGCTTGGTGTGGCCCTGTCGGCGCTGGTCTTTGCGTGGAACAAGAGCAAGCACCTGATCGCGGACACGCAGACCGACGAGCACGGCAGCAAGATCTATCAGCTGCACGGGGTGCTGTTCTTCGGGAGCGTGACGCGGTTCCGTGATTTGTTCACTCCGCAGGATGATCCGGATGATGTCGTGATCGATTTCTACTTCAGCCGGGTGTACGACCAGTCGGGGCTGGAGGCGATCAATGCGCTGGCGGAGCGGTACCAGAAGCTGGGCAAGCGGCTGCACCTGCGGCATCTGAGTGAGGACTGCCGGCGGCTGCTGGACAAGGCGGGGGAGCTGGTGGAGGTGAACATCAGCGAGGATCCGCATTATCACGTGGCGACTGAGCGGCGGGGGTAGTGGGGGCTGGGACTTGTGGGGGGTGGGTGAACCGCGGAGGGCGCGGAGAGCGCGGAGCAGGGGTCAGGGGGAGATTCTCACCACAGAGGCACAGAGGGCACAGAGGGAAAGAGCGGAGAGGATGGGCGGAACGAAGAGCGATGGATGTGTTGTCAGGTTCCGGCACCCGCGGCAAGTTCGGTCATCGCATCGTCCTCACTCTGTGCCCATGTGGTGAAGCTAATCTGCGTGTGCCGTGTTTGCTTTCTGCCTCACGACAGGGCTACGAGGGAAGATGGATCAGGCTGGCGTGTTGGACCGCTTTGAGGAGGCTCCTCGCTTGCGCTTCGGGCTCTGTTGTGGGGGGTGCAATGTTTTTGTGGGTTGATGTCCCGCGTGGCGGGGGTTCTCGCTTTGGGTGGTGAGGCCGGACCGGCGGTTGGGTCCGGCGATGGCAAACCCCGTTTGGCGAAAGAGAGACGACATGACCCGCTTTACCTGTTCTGCAGCGATCCTTGCCCTGGCCGTGGCGGTGCCCGCGGCTTCGGCTGACGACCATGTGTTCATCGAGCGTGACTTCGACCCCGGGACGTGGTCGGCGATGAGCCCGTTCTGGAGCCTGACCCCCGGGCAGGGGGCGAGCATGTCGGTGGTCAGCGACCGCTTCACCGGCGGCAATCCGCCCAACGACTTCATGCTGCAGCAGTTCGCGATTGAGATCCCGCATGGCCAGTTCAACGTCGTGTTTGCGCCCGTCGTGATGGATGGCTGGGAGTACGATCCGGGCACGCAGGGCGAGATTATGCAGTTTGCTGCGTCGATCAGGACGCTGCCCGCGGCGGAGAATCAGCACGATCATCTCGGCGGCGTGCGGATGTTCATCCTGCAGGGTGGGCGGATGTACAACGCGGTGGCAGGGGACAATTTCCACGCGTTCCGGTTCGACGACCCCGAGCACGTGAACAACTTCTCCGGCTACACGGCGCAGGAATTTGTCGAGGTCGTGCCCGAGGGCGGCTTTCTGCAGGACTCGCACCCGGACTTTGCGGGCGGACCGATGCAGTTTGCGTTCGGGCTGTCGCTGACGAGCACGGGTCTCAATGGGGAGGGGCCGCTCACGCTGGTTGGCGCGTTCGATGATGTCTCGGTGCGGTTCTCGACGGTGCCGGCGCCGGCGGGGCTGGGGCTGCTGGGGACGGGGGTGTTGATGATGGCGCGCCGACGCCGGGCGTGAGCGGGGAGATCGGTCGCAGTCATCTCCGAGACCCCCCGTGCTGCTCGCGCGGGGGGTCTTACTGTTTGGTCAGTCGGCGTGCGCTTCTTGCCAAGCGAGCAGGAGCGCGCGGCCCGGGGCGTCGGCGGGCAACTGGTCGAGCCAGTGGTCGACGGTGCGGAGCGCTTCGGCGGTGTTGCCCTGGGCGAGGTGGGCGTCGGCGAGGGCGAGGATGAGTCGGCACTGGTGCGTGCTGCCGGGCGGGGCGACGGCGATGCCCGGTTCGACCGCTGCGGCGACGGCTTCGGGCTGTTCGGCGGCGAGGAGGGCGCGTCCCCAACGGATTCGGTCGTCGAGGACGACCTCTCGGGATTCGCCCCAGACCCTTGCGCGCGCGGGGACGACCCATGCGTAGGTTGCGGCGGCGTCGGCGTGCAGGCCTGCCTCGGACTGGGCGCGGCCGAGCCAGTGGCCGGCGGTCGAGGCCTGGATGGAGTCGGCCCCGTGGAGCTGTTGGACGGCGTCGTGGTATTCGAGGGCGACGGGGAGCATTTCTGCGAAGCGATTCTGTTTGACGGCAAGATCGCAGGCCATGCGCAGGCCGTGCATGCGGAAGCGGTTTGGTGAGCCGAAGATGGGTTCGGCGAGGGCGAGTTGGCGGTCGATGACTGGCCGGGCTTCGGCGAGGCGGTCGTTGTTGAGCAGGAGGCTGGCGTAGACGTGGCGGAGAGTCATGGCTTGGGAGTGCTGCGGGCCGAGAGCTTCTTCGGCGATCTGCAGAGCGTTTTGGAGGTGGTCGGCGGCGGATGGGTCTTCCATGGCTGCGAGGGCGAAGCCGAGGTACTGGAGGAGTTCGAGGTGGCCTTGGGAGCCGCGGAGACCTTGCTGCTCGTATGCGGCGCCGATGGCGCGCATCTCATCGCGGGGGTCGGGTGGGCTTTCGATCATGATGCCGTAGGTGCGCGCGCGGAGTGCGGTGGGGTGTTCGGGGCCGAGGGTGTCGACGATCAGGTTGCGCAGCGCGATGACCTCCTGGTCGACGGCTTTGGAGGGCTGGGCCCAGCGGCGGGCGAGGCCTGCTTCGAGCCGGAGTCGCAGTGTTTCGGGGTGGAGGTCGCCGTGTTGGGCGGCGGTGACGTCGGCGGCCTTGGCGAAGGCGTCCCAGCCCTCGGAGGAGTCGGTGATGAGGACGAGTGAGCTGCCGGCGCGTTCGAGGACGGCGGCGAGGACGTCGGGGGTTTGGCCGAGGCGGGTTTCGGCGTCGCTGACGACGCCTCGGAGGAAGTCCTGGATGGTGAACTCGGTTCTGGTCGAGGTGTCGGGCCCGAGAGCGTCGAGCATGTCTCCGAGGAGGAAGGAGACGACGGCGTCGGAGCGTTGGCGGGCCTGGTCGGACTGGGCGAGGGCTTGTTCGGCGGCCTCTCGACCGGCGCGGGCCTCGTCGCGGCCGTGTTTGAGTGCCCATGCGCCGGCGGCGGCGGAGGCGAGGGCGACAACGGCGAGTGCGGTGGCGGCTTTGTGTCGGCCGACGAAGCGGCGGGTGAGGTAGACCGCGCCGGGTGGCGTGGCTTCGACCGGCCGGCCGTCGAGGAAGCGGCGGAGGTCGTCTCCGAGGGCCGCGGCGGAGCGGTAGCGGAGGGCGGGGTCTTCGGCGGCGGCTTTGAGGACGATGCGGTCGAGGTCGCCGCGGAGTTCGCGCGGGCTGGCGGTGGGGGAGTCGCCGGTCGCGGCGAGCTCGCTGGGGCGTGCGGTTCTGGAGGATCGGCGGGATGCGGAGTCGTCGGCGGAGGTGGAGGTGTGGGGGTGTGGCACCTGGCCGGTGAGCAGTTCGCAGAGGAGTGTGCCGAGTGCGTATACGTCGATGCGAACGTCGGTGGTCTCTGCGCCGGAGCGTTGTTCGGGGCTCATGTATCTGGGCGTGCCGAGGCGGAGCCCGTCGCGGGTCATGGTCTGCTGAGCGGTGTCGTCGATGAGTTTGGCGATGCCGAAGTCGATGACGCGGGGGTGGGGTGCGCCGTCGATGGTTTCGACGAGGATGTTGGCGGGCTTGAGGTCTCGGTGGATGACGGCGCGCTGGTGGGCGTGGTGGACGGCGTCGCAGATGCGGGCGAGGAGTTCGACGCGGGCGCGGAGCGAGAGCTTGTGGGTGGTGCAGTATGCGGTGAGCGGTTCGCCGCGGATGCGTTCCATGGTGACGAAGGGGCGGCCGGCGCGGTCGAGGCCGGCGTCGAGAACGCGGGCGATGCCGTCGTGGTTCATGCGGGCGAGGACGGCGGCCTCGGACTGGAAGCGGGCGACGGTGGCGGCGGAGGAGAACTCGGTGCGGAGGAGCTTGATGGCGACGTCGCGTTGCACGGGGCTGGTCTGGCGGGCGGCGAAGACGACGCCGAACCCGCCGCGGCCGATCTCGGGGCCGACGTCGTAGCCGTCGATCTCGGGGGGGCTGATTGTGGCGGCCGTGGCGTCCGCGGTGGCGGGGGTCTTGCCGGTTGTCTTGGGTGTGTCGAGGAGGCCGTTGGCGCGGCGGTGGGCTTCGAGGAGGCCTTCTGCGGCGCGGCGGACCGCGGGGTCGGCCTGTTGGATGGCTCGGTGGGCGGCTTCGGCGGGGTCGTCGTCTGTCGCTGTGGTGCTTGGGTCTTCGGCGTTGAGGAGGAGTGTGAAGAGGGCTTTGACGGCGGCGGCGTCCGGTGGTGGCGTCGTGTTGTGCGGCGGGGTCGGTTGGCTCATGCTTCGGCTTCGATCAGTTGCTGGAGACGTGCTCGGGCGAACTCCCAGTCGCGTTTGACGGTGCGCGAGGCGACGCCGAGCAGCTCGGCGATCTCGTCGATCTGGCGGCCGGCGTAGAACCGCAGCCGCACGACGCTCGCGGCGCGCTCGTCCTCGGCTTCGAGGGCGGTAAGGGCGTCGTCGAGGGCGAGGAGGTCGTGGGGGTCGGCTTCGGTGGATGCCTGGACAAGGTCGACGTCGATGCGGCCTCGGACGGCGGCTGGGATTGCGCGTTTGGCGGTGGCCTTGGCGCGGGCGTGGTCGATGAGGATGCGGCGCATGGCTGTGGACGCTGCGAGGAAGAAGGCGTGCCGGTGCTCGAAGGAGAGTTCGGGTGTGAGCCCGCCGGTTCGGAACAGGCGCAGGTAAGACTCGTTGACGAGGGCGGTGGCATTGAGCGTGTGGGCATTGCTTTCGCGGCGGAGCAGGGCGGCGGCGATGGTGCGGAGTTCGCCGGCGACGGCCTCGAGCAGTTGCGTGCGGGCCCGCTCGGAGCCGGTGCCGGCTTGCTCGATGAGTTGAGTGAGGTCGGCTGGTGGCGGGGTTGGGCTGTCGCCTTGCATGCATCGCACCCCATGTCCATGAGGAGCCTCCGGGTGTGGCGGACGTGATGCCGCGGGAGGGCACCGTCCGCGAACAGCGGGCAGTCTACCGCGGATCCGGCGCGCGCTGGCGATGCTGCGTGTCAGGGGGGAGTGCCTGGCGGGTCAATCCTGTTCCGAGCTCGCTGCGTCGCTGAACCACCGGCTGAGGGCCGTGATGTGGTCGGGCTCGTGGGGGAGTTCCAGCGCGGGGCGGGCGAGCGAGCCGGCGAAGAGCGGGTTCTGGCCGCTCTCGATGTCGAGGACCACGCGCATGGTGCGGGAGATCGGGTCGATCCTGGGCTCGACGTAGCGGACGCTGGCGGCGCAGGTGCGTTCGATGGGGTCGTCAACGGAGATCGCGTAGCGGCTGCCGGGCAGGAGTCCGGCGGCCAGTTCGGCGGGCAGGTAGAGGTCGATGCACATCTGGTCGAGCGAGGCGAGTTCGGCGATGGGCTCGCCGGGTGAGAGCATCGCGCCGGGCTCGGCGACCACGCGGACGACGACGGCGTCGAAGGGGGCGCGGACGACGTGCTCCTCGAGCTTCGCTTCGGCGAGGGTGAGATTGAGCTGTGCTTCGTGGAGCTGTTCACGGGCGTAGAGCAGGTCGGCGCGGGCGATCGCCTCGGCGCTTTCGGCGTCGGTCAGCTCCGAGATGGCGGTCGCGTTGGAGGCGGTGGCACGCCGCAGCCGGGCGAGGGTGTCGGTGGCCTGATCGAGGACTGCTCTTGCCCGTTCGACCTGGGCGGTTCGTGAGGCTTCGGCCTGGGCGAGTCGGAGTGCGGCCTGGGCGGTGCGGTCGTCGATGACCGCGACGATGTCGCCCTTGCGTACGGTCTGCCCTTCTTCGACGTGCACGGCGGCGAGCAGCGTGTCGAACGGCGATCCGAGAACGACCTCGTGGCGAGGCCGGATTGTGCCGGGGAGAATGTCGCGGCCGGTGGTGTCGAGGACCTGCACGGCGGCTGTGTCGGTTCTTTCGGCGAGCGGCTCGAAGGGGCCGGTGAGCGTGTTGAGGAGCGAGACGCCCGCGGCAAAGAGAAACAGTGATGCGTTCATGAGAGACCTCCGTGAGCGTGCGTTCTGTGACTGGTGGTCGTGTGGGTGTCTCGGGCTAGGTCCCCGAGCCTTCTTTCATCTTGTTGAGGAACCGACGGATGCGGCGATCAAGAAGTGTGGCGGTGGTGCGGGGGAGCGACGGGAGTTGGGCGCGCAGTTCGCTTCCGGCGAGCTCCGCGTCGTCGGGGGCGAGCCGCAGGCGGACCTCGAAGTAGGGATCGGCGGCGTGGCCGGTTGCGGCGTTGAGCGGGACCAGACCGCTGGGGGCCAGCCGCGCGGTGTCTGCGGAGATGGTCCGGGTTCCGGTTTCGCCGATGTAGACGACGGTGCCGGTGATGTCGCGGGTGGGGAAGACCGGGGAACGGCAGACCACGGCGTCGCCGAGTGCGAGTTGAAGCGATTCGAACTCGGCGGCGCGAATGTGGAAGACGGCCTCGGGTGCGCCGGAGCCGTAGACGGCGATCGGTTCTCCCTGCTGGAGCGAGACTCCGGTCTTGCGGACGGCGAGTTCGAGCACGCGGCCGTCTGCGGGCGCGGTGACTTCGAGAGAAGCGAGATGCAGGCCAACGTCCTCGAGCTGTGAGGCGGTCTGCTGGGATGCGAGCTGGGTCTTGGCGGCTTCGGATGGCGAATAGGTCGCGGCCAGCGTTCGGCGCGAGTTGGCGAGGTCGTGTTCGGCCAGCAGCGTGTGCTGTCGGGTCTCGAGCTCCGGGTTGTGAAGCGTGGCGATCGGGCTGCCGAGGCGCAGTATCTGGCCTTGACGGACGGGGAGCGCCGTGAGCACGCCTCGTTGCGGTGCTCGGAGAGTGTTGACTGATTCGAATGAGACCACGCCGCGGGCGTCGATGGGCCAGGGCATGGGCAGGAGCAGCACACCGGCGGTCAGGCCGGCGGTTGCGGTAGCCGTGGTGAAGATGGCCCGGACGCGGACGGGGGCGATCTCCTCGGAGGAGATCAGGTAGCGGACGAGTTTGATGAAGGACTTGCCGAGGGTCAGGGAGTTGAGCAGGATGGCCATGATGAGGCCTGCGCCGCCGAACTTCATGACGAGCACGGTGGAGATCGTAATCATGAGGACGACGCGGTAGCTGATCTGGGCGAGCCCGAATGTGGTCAGGCCCGGGTGCAGGGGCATCGGTTCGCCGTCGGCGGACTGTTTGAGACCGAAGAGCACGCGCTTGAACAGCCCGGCGACTGCTTCCTGGCAGCGGGCCCGCAGGTTGGGTACGCCGGAGAGGTCGCTGACGAGGTAGTAGGCGTCGTATCGCAGCAGGGGGTTGAGGTTGAAGAGGGTCGTGGTGACGGTGGCGAGCACGACGACCTGATAGGCGAGCGTGTTGAGGGTGGAGGCGTCGGTCGCGGCCCAGACGAAGACGGCGATGGCGCCGATGATTGATTCGAAATAGACCCCGCCGAGCGTGACGATGGCGCGGCGGCGGGTCTTGGTGAAGGTCCAGGAGTCGGTCGCGTCGACGTAGGCCAGTGGTGTGAAGAGGACGAGGAAGACGCCCATCTCCGGGACGCGGCCGCCGAATGATCGGCAGGCGTAGGCGTGGCCGAACTCGTGGATGACCTTGAGCCCGAGGAGGGCGGCGAAGAGCATGTAGACGTTGTTGCCGTCGAGCATCGTGAGGACGGGGGCAGACAGCTCGTCGAATCTGGAGAAGGCGACGATGCCGGCTGCGGTCGCGAGCAGGAGCCACGCGATGAAGGCTGGCGTGGTGAAGAGCCAGCGGAACAGCGGCAGCGTGCGGGCGAGGAACTGGTCGGGGTTGATGAGTGGGACGCGGAGGAAGAAGACCCCGAGGACTTTGGAGAGGTGCTCGGCGCGGCGTTTTTTCTCGAACCTCTGGAAGAGGGTGTCGGCGTCGTTGACCGGGAGGCTGAGGAGGCTGCGCTGGTGGAGTTCGAGGATGAGTGCGTAGAAGTCTTCCTCGTCTTCGTCGGTGAGCACGCCGTGGGAGACGAGTTGGCTGTAGGTTTGGCTGAGGGTGGTGTCCTGTCGGAGTGCGGCGATGACCCGGTAGTCTTCAGGGTCGAACCGGTGGGTCGCGAAGGTGACCGGGTCGCGGACGACGTAGGCCGGTCCGTCGCCGAAGACGTGGCGGCTGATGTCGAGCTCGCCGCGCAGGGAGACCACGACGTCGCGGAGACGGTCGGCGATGCTGGGTTGTGCGGGTGCGGCGGTCATCAGTCGAACCAGAACCTCAGGCGGGCGTTGTCGATGAGTCGGTGTGCTGCGAGCCACCAGTTGGGGCGGTCGCCGGCCTCGATCATGGCGATGCCCTCCATTCCGGGGCGGAGCCAGGGTTGGCCGTCCGGGGCCCTGGCTTCGGCGATGAAGACGGCGCGTCCTTCGCGCTGGACTGTGGCGGGGGCGACGCGGTCGAGGGAGGAGAAGCCAGGATCCTCGGGCCGGGCGTGGCTGGCGAAGCGGAGCCGGCTGCCGGGGGTGAGGTCGGTGACGCGGCTCTGCGGCACGCGGAGTTCGAGCGTAAAGGCGTCGGTGGCGGCGATCGAGATCATCGGATCGCCGAGGGCGAGGACGCGGCCGGGGAGGTTGGAGAGGTCGGGGGCGACCACCACGCCGGCGACGGGGGAGCGGATCTCGGATTCGCGGAGACGCTCGAGCACGCGGTCGAGGCGGGTCTTCAGCGATCGCAGTTCGCCTTGGGCCAGCGATGCTCCGGCGGGGTTTCGGGTGGCGATCGCTTCGGCGACGCGGAGCTGGGCGTTGTGCATCTCCGCTTCGAGGTTGCGGCGTTCGAGTTCCTGCGGTGAGGAGTCCATTGTGGCGAGGATCTGTCCGACCTCGACCTGCTCGCCGGCGCGGACGAGGACGGAGGCGACGGCGCCCTCGATGGGTGCTGCGACGACGTGTTCGTGTTCGGCGATGACGACGGCGGGGACCGAGATGCGGTAGGGTCGAGTGCCGACAGCGGCCCAGGTCATCGCCGCGAGGGCGAGGAGGACGAACACCTTGCGGCGGAGGGTTCCCTTGCCGAAGCCCCATGCGGCGGCCTTGCGGATCGACTGGGCGGTGTGGGCTGAGAGCGGCTGCGTGGCGCGGCTCACGAGGGGGATGGCGCCTGCGAGCGGCGCGAGGAGTTTCTGTGCGGCCTCGATGTCGTCGGCG
>Ga0209692_10000307_pt1 | contig 139673 bp, 106 predicted proteins | sample tdDd472_FD_187129 | JGI IMG/M metagenome (GOLD analysis project Ga0209692, IMG submission 187129) | Marine sediment microbial communities from the Atlantic coast under amendment with organic carbon and nitrate - tdDd47.2 (SPAdes)... | ecosystem: Environmental > Aquatic > Marine > Coastal >... | reverse complement strand
GCCATCCCGGTCAGTACGGGATTATGCTGGTTCTCACGGATTCCGCCACCAAAGCCACCTTCCCCTCTCAGTCAACTTCTAAGGCTGTGAGGTTTAATTGGCTCATTGGGATTATCGAATGAAATAATGGCGAGAAGGCAAGTACGGCCACAAAAGCCAAACTTTTGTTTCCCTTCTTGCCTTTCATATTTGTTCCACACGAAGACCTGCCCTAGCCCTTAGCTTCTGAGCCTAGAAGCTGACAAAACGCAGGCCGCGGATCTTCGAATCCCGGAGCCGTCTTCGGCGACTGGATTCGGGAGCGGCCCGTTTTGATCAAATTCTTGGCTACGAAGATACAAGGCGGTGAAGGTAAGAACAAAAGCAGTTTCTTTCGTTCTTTCTTTTCTGCTTTGGAAAAAGAAAGAACCCCGCCGGGAGGGCTCTTACAACTTGGAGGAGCGACAGCGACGGCTCTCTGCCTTTCCTTCCGCCTAAAAAAATCCGGTTCAAAACTACTTTTGAACCGGATGAACATCATTTTTCGCGTTTCACACTCTGTTTATAATAATCCCCCACGGCCTCGTGCAGGGCGTTGGCCGCCAACCAAGCGCAATGCTGGTCGTCTTCAGGCAGGCAGTCCGGGCCTCCCAAGCCTTCAAGAACAGTCTCGCCGCTGATGGCAGCAAGTTCGTCGCATGGCTTGTTCACGGCGAGTTCCGCAGCCATGGACCCGCTGATAGTGCTGGAACCGCAGCCGTCAGTAGCGAATCCGGCGTCATGCACTCTGTCACCCTCAATATGCAGAAATATTCGTATTGTATCGCCGCAGGTCCCAGTGGATGCGCCCTCGTAGTTGGCCTTGGCGGGTTTTCCCCGATACGGCTGGTTCTGCCAACGCTCAAACCCCGCCTGCCCATAGGCCTCGATGGTTTCTTCGTTAATTTTACCCTGAAGCTCATTCACAATGTCATCAAAACTGGGCATTCTTTCGTCCGTTTGTTGAATGGTTACATTTTGCCCCGGATATGAGGCCCTTGGCGAGTCTGTCATCAACCCACGCTTTATGCAGCAATAATACAAGTTCAACAGATTTAAAAGTACGCCTGACCCGGGTGAATCCCCAAAAAAAAGGCCCGCCAAATGGCGGACCTTCTCATTTTTCGATGTTGAACCGGGATCTACTTGATGAACAGCATTTCCTGATAGCTCGGCAGGGGCCACAGATCGTCAGCCACACACCCTTCAAGGGCATCGGCAACTTCACGAACTGCCAGCATGGCGGGCAGAATCTTGTCCGTTTTGTATCTGGCTTCATCTGCCACGGACTTGAACTCTTCCTTTTCCATCAGCTTTTCGAGGTCGGCTGTCGTTTTCTGCAATTCGCGCAGCTTGTTGGTAATGTCGGTCAGCGTTCCCAGAGTAGGTTCGATACCGGCGGCCTTCAGGCTGGCTGCGGTGGCTGCCAGTTCACCCTGATAGCGAATGGCGGGCGGCAGGATAACGGTCTTGGCGATCTTGACCACCAGTGCCGATTCGGTCTGAACGTGCTGGTTGTACTGCTCGAAGAAGATTTCGTAACGGGAATGCATCTCATCCTTGGAAAGGACTTCATAATCGCTGAAGACTTTCACGACATCGTCATCCATGAGACACGGCAGCGCATCAACAGCAGTCTTCAGGTTGGGAAGACCGCGCTTTTCCGCTTCCTTCTGCCATGCATCGGCATATCCGTCGCCATTAAAGACAACATGACCGTGCTTCTTCATGATGGACTGAATGACCTTCTGGCAAGCGGCGTTGAGCTTTTTGGGATCGCCCTTTGTGATCTTCTCGATTTCATCACACACGAAGTCAAGCGACTCGGCCATGATCGTGTTGATGGTCACCTGAGAACCGGCAATGGACTGGTTGGAACCGACAGCGCGGAACTCGAAACGGTTGCCGGTAAAGGCAAACGGGGAGGTGCGGTTGCGGTCGCCGGAATCCATGGGCAGCGGAGGCAGGGTGTCGACGCCCACACGGAGCTTGCCCTTGGCCTTGGTGCCCTTGAGATCGCCCATCTCAATCTGGTTGAAGATTTCTGCCAGCTCGCCGCCGAGGAAGATGGAGATAATGGCGGGCGGAGCCTCATTCGCACCGAGACGGTGGTCGTTGCCTGCGGAGGCAACCACGGCACGAAGCAGCTTGCCGTACTTCTCGACTGCACGGATGGTGGCGGCGGTGATGGCAAGGAACTGCATGTTCTCATGCGGAGTTGCGCCGGGGCTGTACAGGGAACCCTGCGTCGGGGTGGACAGAGAGTAGTTCAGGTGTTTGCCCGAACCGTTGATACCGGCAAACGGCTTTTCGTGCAGCAGACAGGCCATGCCGTAGCGTTTGGCAACACCCTTCAGGGTGGTCATGATCATCTGGTTGTGGTCGGTGGCGAGGTTGGACTGCTCATACAGAGGAGCGATCTCGAACTGACCGGGAGCGACTTCATTGTGACGGGTCTTGACCGGAACACCGAGCTTGTAAAGTTCGCGTTCGACTTCGAGCATGAAGGCGAGCACACGGCGCGGAATGGCTCCGAAATAGTGATCGTCAAGCTCCTGACCCTTGGCGGGATTGGCACCGAACAGAGTACGTCCGCAGACCATCAGGTCGGGACGGGCGAAGTAGAAGTTGCGATCCAGAAGGAAATATTCCTGCTCGGGACCGGCGTTGGATACGACCATCTCGCCGTCATCGTTGCCAAAGACGCCAAGGAAACGGCGACCGGCCTTGTTGATGGCCTGATTGGAACGCAGCAGCGGGGTCTTCTTGTCAAGCGCGTGGCCTTTCCAGGAAACGAATGCTGTGGGAATGCAGAGGAAAGTGCCGTTGGGATTTTCGAGAATGTAGGCCGGGTTGGTCACGTCCCATGCGGTGTAGCCACGGGCTTCAAAAGTGGCACGCAGGCCGCCGGACGGGAAACTGGAGGCATCGGGTTCACCCTGAATCAACAGCTTGGCGTCGAATTCGGCGATAGCGCCGCCCTCGTCGTCGGGAGAAAGGAAACCGTCATGCTTCTCGGCGGTCAGGCCGGTCAGCGGGTAGAAGACATGGGTATAGTGAGTGGCTCCCTTGGACAGAGCCCATTCCTTCATGGCGGCAGCGACAGGTCCGGCAATGGCCGGATCAAGTTCCTGTCCGGTTTTCTTGGTCATCATCAAAGACTTGAAAACATCCTTGGGAAGCATGTTCTTCATGACCTTGTCGCTGAAAACGTTGGAACCGAAAACCTCGGCCGGGGAAGTCTCGGAAAAATTCAGAGGCTTGACGGTCGGTTTGTAGTTTGTCACCGCAGCAATAGCCTGCTGACGTGTATGATATCCGCTCATTGAAAAACTCCTTCAGGCGTATAAAATGGATTTCCGGCTGCGCCGGGTCAAGGGCAGCCTGTCCCTCGTAGTCTCGGCTCCCTCTTACCAAGTTGCGTGCCAAACAAATAAAACATAATAAAACAGGTTAGATATAAAAACAACCCATTCGTGAAAGCACGTGAATCATACAAAAATGTAGTATTTTCACCATTATTTCCCACATTCTTCTCACATTTTTGTAACAAAAAACAGCACATTTTTTCAACATGCTGTTTTTACTACCAATACCGATGACATTAATGGGAATACTTCCATATTTCTTAAAAAAACAAAGCTGGCACCATACTTAACCACCCCAAAAAAAAGATGGTCTATGAGCACTAAAACCGAAAAAAAATCAGAAAGAAGGCTTTGAATGGAATTCCATGGGCTGTCGAGTAATCGGATGCCGAAAACGCAAGGTTGAAGCATGGAGCTTCAACTGCCCCGGTCCCGTGCCGGTACCATAAAGCCGATCTCCCACGATCGGAAATCCCAGCCCCTTTTCATGGGCCGAATGTACGCGAAGCTGATGTGTGCGGCCCGTCAGCAGCAGAAACTCCACACGGGTAAAGCCGCCTTCGATACCGATCTTGCGCCAGCGGGTCACGCCCAGCTTGCCGTTGACCGGATCGTACACCTGCCGAGGCCGATCATCCGGGTCAAGACGAAACGCAAGTTCAATGGTCCCGCCGTCCTCTTCAACGATTCCTTCGATCAAGGCAATATACCGCTTGCCCACAAGCCTATCCATAAACTGCTTGGAAAGATTGCGATGGGCTTTTTCGTTCAACGCCATGGCAAGCAGGCCTGAAGTATCCTGATCGATACGATGCACTGACGGCTGATCCATACAGTCCGGATACAAAACTTTCAGACGATTGACTGCGCAGTCCTGATTCTCCGGGCCGCGACCGGGTACGGACAGCAATCCACTGGGTTTGTCGACAACAACGATATGCTCGTCTTCATGAACGATGGTCAGCCCATCGGGAATATTGGTCATTTTTTACCTGCGCCGCACAGCATATACCCGAGAATGCGTCCGCATTTGTCCTTGCAGGACATGTACATGCCGCCGTGCTTCTTTGATTTTGATTTGTTTTCCAGCCCGTAGAAAAACTCCACGAGTCCCAGCGGTTTCAGGGAATGACGCGCCGCATAGCCAAGCAGCTTGGGAGCGCAACAATCGCCGGTCCCGGTGGGAATACCGCCGGTTCCGGTAACGACTTCGGGAAGCGGTTTCAACTCCCGTCTGAAACTGGGGATACGATACAATGCGTGAATATCCTTCATGAGCGCCTGAGAAACAGCCTTGCGCTGCTCGATCAAGGCGGCGCGGTCCGGAGATTCCTTGGGCAGCTTGTCGATTTCGCGCCCAAGCCGCTTTATGAACCGCTCCACCCCAAAACTCATACGCTTGAAAGCATCGACATCCACAAGAGGCGGCACCCAACCGGGGACACGCCAGACGCCGTTATACTGTCCGGAAAAGGCCTTGAGTACGCCGGTTCTTCCGTCCTTGTCACGACAGACCAGCACACCGAACATCTGGCCGCGCGCAGTACCGAAAAGATAATCCGTCGAAAAACGGGGAGCCGCCTGTTCATCCGGCACGAGAAAATCGATACGCTTTTTTTCGTCGAGCATCGCAAGCAGACGCCTTGCATGCTCTCCGGCATACCCCACGGCCATGCCATGCTCCATTCCGCAACGCTCACACAGCCCCTTGCAGGAAATACGCGGCTCAAAATTTCCTTTTATTTCGATAGGCTCAAATACCTTCACAAAAAAACCTCATTGTAGTTGTACAATGAGGTTTTTAACACGGCATGGTCAGAGAACCAAGAACTATCTATTTGATATTCAGGCCTTCGGAACCAAGGAATTCCACGGAAATGATTTCATATTCGATCTTTCCGCGCGGCGCATCGACAATGGCTTCGTCGCCCTCTTCCTTGCCGAGAATGGCACGCCCCATGGGGGACATGACGGAAATGGAGCCGTTCTTGTGATCGGCGTCATCAGGTCCGAGCAGGGTGAAGCGGCGGGTCTCCTCAGTGTCCATGTCCTCGACCACTACAGTGGCACCGAAGATGGCACGGTCACCATCCAGCGTGTCCAGATCAAGCACATCGAACAACGGCATGCGGGAGTTGATGTAGGTAATGCGTGCTTCAAGCATGCCCTGACGCTCACGGGCAGCGTCGTAACCGGCGTTCTCGCTCAGGTCACCCTCTTCTCGGGCTTCCTTGATGGCCTGAATAATAGCGGGCCGCTGGGCCTTCAAATCTTCAAGCTCCTGCTTGATTTTTTCAAAACCTTCTTTGCAAATGGGAATACGGTCCATGACAAATCCTCACAGTGAATCAATATAAAAAAAAGATGCAGATCGCACGGCCTCATTGGGAAGGTCGCGCCCCTGCAATAGACGTCATTTTTCTGCTGACAGATTCACGGATAAATCATCCTCGCCATATGGTCAAGTCAAGAATGAATACGATTTTCACCCTCTCGACAGACAGTTCTTTCGCCCATTTCTAATATATAGATACACAAAAAAATCGGCATGACGGTTGACACAACCCGCCCCTGTCATTCAAAGATAGTTTTTTAACGGGATCAGAGCGGAAGCTCGTCCCGCCATTTTTTTTGCGGCCTGTGAAAAGGCCACGGTGACGCAACCACCGCACCACGAAAGTCTGTCCTGTGATGCGGCAATTGAAACGGAGGAGAGGATGTTGAAATTTCGTACACTGACAGCCATGGCTCTGAGCATCGCCCTGCTCTTCGCCCTTGGCTGTGCTTCCGAGCCTGCAAAGGAAGAAGCAAAGAAGGAAGCCCCGGCCAAGGCCGAGGTCAAACAGGAAGAAGCCAAGCCCTTCACCATGGGCATGATTCTGGTCGGTCCTTACAATGACAAGGGCTACAGCCAGGCTCAGTATGAAGGCGGCAAATACGTCGAGGCTCACATGCCCGGTGCCAAGTTGATCTACCTTGACAAGGTCAACCCCGCAGACCGTCCCGGCCTGACCATTCCGCAGGTTGTCGATGACCTCATCGAAAAAGGTGCGGACATGATCATCGCCGGTTCCGACGACATGAAGGACGGCATCCTCGAAGCCGCCGCCCAGCACCCTGAAAAGACTTTCATCCACGTCTCCGGCGACTCCGCATGGAGCGGCAAGGCTCCGGCCAACCTCGGCAACGTGTTCAGCCGCATGGAATACTCCAAGATGATGGCCGGATTCGTCTCCGCCATGACCACCAAAACCGGCAAGATCGGCGTGGTCGGCCCGCTCATCAACGAAGAAACCCGCCGCCTGATGGCTTCTGCCTACCTCGGCGCAAAGTACGCTTGGACACAGGTTCGCGGCAAAGACGCCAATGACCTGAAGTTCAACGTCAAGTGGATCGGATTCTGGTTCAACATCCCCGGCGTCACCGCCGACCCGACTCAGGTAGCCGGTTCCCTGTACGATTCCGGTTATGATGTACTCATCTCCGGCATCGACACCCCGGAAGTCGCCACGGTCGCCAAACAGCGCCGCGAAGCAGGCAAGGAAACCTATGCCCTGCCTTACGACTACGAAAAGGCCTGCGACGGCATGGGCGATGTCTGCCTCGGCGTGCCCTACTTCAACTGGGGCCCGACCTTCCTGCGTCTCGCCGACCAGGTCAAGGCAGGCACCTACAAGCCCGGATTTGAATGGAATGCCCCCTACTGGGCCGACATCAACGACCATTCCAAATCCCCGGTCGGTTTCATGCCCGGTTCCGGTCTGACTCCGGAAATCAAGGCTGAGCTCGACAAGTTCATCGCCAAGCTCGGAGCAGGCGAAGTCGAACTCTTCACCGGCCCGCTCAACTATCAGGACGGCTCCGTCTTCCTGAAAGACGGCGAAAAAGCCACTGATAAGCAGATCTGGTACATGCACCAGCTGCTGCAGGGCATGGAAGGCCTTTCCAGCCCGCAATAAGCAATCAACAACGGATGACCGGGAGGGTGCGCGCACCCTCCCGGCCTTTTTTTTCACCCGTGCAATCCGGGAAACCCATGATCGTTCTCAAAGACATACACAAACACTACGGACGGGTCCGTGCCAACGACGGCATCAGCCTGGACCTCGAACCCGGCCGCATCTATGCCCTTGTGGGCGAAAACGGCGCGGGCAAGTCGACACTCATGCGCGTGCTGGCAGGCCACACCCGCCCCACCTCGGGAACCATCGAGATCGGCGGCGAATCCATTTCCTACCTGACGCCCAAACTCGCCCGTAAATACGGCGTGGGCATGCTCTATCAGGACCCCCTCGACTTCCCGGCCATGCCCGTGTGGGAGAATTTTCAGCTTGGCGCACCCAAACGCACCAAGCGTGAAGTCGTGGACGTCATCGGTGAACTGTCCTACCGCCTCGACGCCTGTTTCCTGCCCGATGAGCCTGTCTCTTCCCTAACCGTGGGCGAACGGCAGCTTCTCGAACTGCTGCGGCTCCTCGACCTCGGGGCGACCACGCTCATTCTCGACGAACCGACCACAGGCATCACGCCCGAACAGAAGCAGGACCTCTTCAACCTGCTCATCAAGCTCGCACGCGAGGACAACCACACCATCATTCTCGTGACCCACAAGTTGTCCGAAGCGTTTGAAATGGCGGACGCCATCTTCATCATGCGACAGGGCGCGCTGGTCTCCACCCTTGAGCCTCCCTACGATGAAAAGGAACTGGTCCACCTCATGTTCGGCGAAGCCGCAGAAGGCGAAGTCGCAGAACTGCCGAAGCTGCCGCCCTCCGACTCCACGCCTCGCCTGTCCATGAACGATACATATTTCGCCGGACCGAAGTACACCATGGGACCCATGAATTTCATGGCTCAACCCGGAGAATGTATCGGACTGGCCGGTCTCGACGGAAGCGGTCAGGAAGTTTTCCTGCGCGGCCTGTGCGGTCTCGACCGCATGCCAGACGGCTCCATGCGCCTTGACGGCACGGAATTCCGTTCCAATGACTTCAACACGCTCCACCGGGCCGGAGTCCTGTTCGTCCCGGCCGACCGGCTGGAGATGGCGCTGTTCCCGGCGCTCAATCTCATGGAGCACATCAAGCTGACTTTCCCGGACCGCAAGGGCGACCTGAACGAATTCTACGAAAAACAATGCGTGGAAGGCTTCAACCTGCGTGCCCACCCCGACACCAATGCAAGCGAACTTTCCGGCGGGAATCAGCAGCGCCTGCTGCTTTCGCTCATGCCGGACAATGCTCCGCTCATCCTCATGGAACATCCCACACGCGGCCTTGACGCCGGTTCGGCAAGACAGGTCTGGAACCATCTCAAAGGCCGTTGCGCAGACGGGGCGTCCCTCATATTCTTCTCACCCGACCTTGACGAAGTGCTGGAACACAGCCACCGCATCGTCGTCTTCTACGACCGCGCCATCGCCGCAGTGGTGGACCGCGAGGAAGCGACCATGGAAGTGATCGGCGCACTCATGGCGGGCAAGACAATGGAACAGATCAGGGAGGAACAACAATGAAACGGGATTCCCTCCTGACTCAGATAGGCTGGCTCGGTGCAGCCGTGGGCCTCGCCCTGATTCTCACCGTGCTGGTGACGCTCCCTGCGGGCGCTCCGCCGTTCGAAACACTCTACGTCCTGTTCAAGGGCGGACTCGGCTCCATGTCCAAGATCGGACGCGTGCTTTCCGTATGGGTGCCGCTCACCCTCTGCTCGGTGGGCCTGCTCGTCCCGTTCACGGCTCGGCTGTGGAACATCGGCGTGGAAGGACAGGTCATCATGGGCGCGATATTCGCCACAGCGGCCCTGCGTCCCTTTGACGAAGGCGGCATGATGCAGATCGCACTCGCCATTGGAGCCTCCATGCTGGGCGGTGCGCTCTGGGCACTGCTGTCCGGTCTGCTCCGCGTATTCGGGCGCGTGCATGAAATCTTCTCAGGCCTCGGGTTGAACTTCGTCGCGCTGGGCGTGACGCTCTGGCTCATCTTCGGTCCGTGGAAACGTCCCGGTGTGGCATCCATGTCCGGTACCGAACCCATCGACATCTCCATGTGGCTCCCCCGGCTCGGCAATCTGTCCGTCAGCTGGGTCGGTCTGGCACTCGCCTTTGCCGCGCTCATTGCCATATACATCCTGATGCACCGAACCGAATGGGGCCTCAAACTGCGCGCTGTGGGTGAAAACCCCAAGGCCGCGACCCTGTTCTCCCTCGGACCGCGCCGCCGCCTTTTGCAGGCATTCATGATCTGCGGCGCACTCGCAGGCCTTGCCGGTGCCACGCAGGTACTCGGCGTCTACCACCGCCTGCTCCCGGCCATTTCGTCCAGCTACGGCTACACCGCCCTGCTTGTCGGGATGATGGCTTCATTCCGCCTGCCGCTGGTGCCGTTCATCTGCCTGTTCTTCGCAGTGTTGAACGTCGGCTCAATTCAGCTGCCGCTCCAGATGGGACTCGACTCGTCCCTGTCCGGCGTCATTCAGGGCGTCATGGTCTTATCCGTCTTCATCGTGCAGGGACTGCGCATGTGGCTCAACCAGCGAAAGGAGGCTGATTAATCATGGAAGTTTTCGGTCTCACAATCGCCGCCATCCTGATCGCAGGCGCACCACTCGTACTGGCAACGCTTGGTGAAACCCTCACCGAGAAGGCGGGTATCATCAACCTGTCGCTGGACGGCTCCATCCTGCTGTCCGCCATGGCCGCTTTCGCCATCTCCGTCACGTTCGACAACCCGTGGATCGGCGTGCTCGGCGGCATGGCCGTAGGCGCAGCCATCGCAGGTGTACTCGGACTCATCGGCATTTATCTGGGACAGTCCCAACTCGCCATCGGGTTCATTCTGACCCTGCTCTGCCGCGACCTCGCATACTTTCTCGGACATTCCTATTCCCGCCAGCCAGGACCGGATCTCGGACTCTGGAATATTCCCGGCATCGGCGCGGTTCCGCTCGTCGGACCGATCTTTTCGTCCCAGTCTCCCGTGGTCTACATGGGGCTGGCCGCCATAGCCGGATGTTGGTGGTGGATGTACCGCACTGAAGGCGGCATGCGTCTGCGCGCCGTGGGCGAATCCCCGCGCGCAGCATTCGGCCGCGGCATCCGCGTACGCCTTGTCAGGCTGTATTACTGCCTCGCAGGCGGCGCACTGGTCGGCATGGCAGGAGCCGCTTACTCACTCGCGGTCAAACCGGGCTGGGGCCGTCCGCAAGGATGTGAAGGTGCAGGCTGGATCGCACTCGCTATCGTTATTTTCGGCGGCTGGCATCCGGTACGCGCAGCACTGGGCGCATTCTTCTTTGCCGGACTTCAGGTCTCGGGCATCCATCTTCAGGAAGTATTCCCGTCCATTCCGGCCCCGGTCTTCCAGGTGGCGCCGTTCCCCATGATGATCATCACCCTGCTGGCCGTGAACATGGGCCGCATGGGCTGGGTGCAGGACATCGTCCGCCGCTATCCCATACTCGGAAAGTTCTCGAAGGGATGGTCCATTGAAGCACCTGCCGCACTCGGACAGGACTTTGATCCGAAGAAGGGTCTCTAAGACAACACTTCTGAAAACACATCTGAACGAAGGCAGGACTGACAACCGTCAGCCCTGCCTTTTTTATTCAGAACCCCTCTTTGTTGCTATAGCAACTTTTTTACAAATTAATTATTTATCAAATACTTTCAAACTATTACGAATTCAAAAACACAAAACAAACGTTTGACCTAAACGTTTGTTTTGTGTAAATGGTTATTGAAATACTCATAAAAATCCCCTCGGGGATGCACGACACAGCAAGGAAACTGCATGTTGAAACCCGAAATGAAACAATCCTCGAAAAGGGAACAAAGTGAGGGCACCCGCAATGCCCTCATCATGACCGGCGCACGCCTCTTCGCCTCCAAAGGCTATCATGCCGTGAGTGTCCGGGAACTCACCAGCGAGGCCGGGGTCAACCTCGCCACGGTAAGCTATCATTTCGGCGGAAAAGCCGGTCTGTACGAGGCCATTTTCCGATACATCATCACCCGCCACGATGAAATCACTCCATCAGCAGAGGAAGTGAGGAAAAAATGGGCCGCCAGTCCGGACACACCGCAAGGAAAATGCGAAGTGGTCGACTGGTATGTCTCCACTCTTGTTCACGGCCTGATCGGTCCGCAAGACCATATCTGGGCATGCATCCTGCTGACCCATGAAATCACTCAGCCCTCTGAACTCTTCCCGCTGCTCGAAAAGGAATTCTTCATGCCTGCTCAGGACGGGCTGCTCGCCTTTGTGGATGGCGCACTACCACCGGGGACCGACAAAGAGGAACGTATCATCACGGCACAGATCGTTATCAACATGTGTCTCAAGTTTCTCGAAAGCGAACAGCTGATCAGCAAATGGATCGGCTGGGACGAATACGGCGAATACGGAATCAATAAAATAGCCACTGTCATCGGCAAAAGAATACGGGGCATGCTCGGCCTCCCCATGGAGTAGACCAATGAAACGCGTTATCTCTTTCATCATCATTGCCAGCCTGCTGTGCGTTGCGGGCTGCGGTTCCGAAGCATCCCAGGTCGTCACCCCGCTCCGCCCGGTGAAAACCATCGTCATCGGCAAGCAGAAGCTCGGCAAGATGTGGGCGTTTTCCGGCACCGCGGAAGACGCACTGGAATCCGACCTCTCCTTCCGTGTCAGCGGCAAGATTATATCCTTTCCCGGCGACCAGATAGGCCGCCGATTCACCGAGGGCCAGATCATCGCCCGCCTTGATCCCTCTGATTACGAATTGGAATTCCGGCAGGCCCGCGCCAACATGCAGCAGGTCAAAGCCAACTTCGTCCGCTCCAAGGCGGACGTGGAACGCAACCGGCAGCTCTTTGACCGCAAGGTGATCTCCCGCAGCGAAATGGATCAGGCCGAAGCCGAATTCAAATCCTATGAAGCACAGCTCAGCGCCTCCGCCAAAAAGCTCGATATTTCGCAAAAGCGATTGGGGTATACGACCCTGCGCGCTCCGTTTGACGGCTGGATCGGCAGTGTCGCTGTCAACAAGCACCAAAACGTCCAGTCCGGTCAGGCTGTCGTCGGATTCAACGCAGGCCGCCAGATGAAGATGTACGTCTCCGTCCCGGACACGCTGATAGCACAGGTACGCGAAGGCGATGAAGTGGCTGTCCGTTTCGATGCGCTGCCCCACCGCAAAATGACCGGCAAGGTCATGGAAATCGGTGTCGGGTCATCCGAAGGATCAAGCTATCCGGTCAAGGTCTATCTCGACAACAAGGACAAGGCGATCCGCTCCGGCATGACCGGACACGTCAACTTCCTCGGCCACTCCAACGGCGAACAAAGCGTCCTTCTCCCCATGGCGGCAGTCCTTGGCGGGGCTGACGGAAGCCGCTCGGTATGGATCGTAGACCCCGCCACCACCACGGTGCACAACCGCCCTGTTTCCCTTGGTGACGTCACAGCCTACGGCATCGAAATCGTCAGCGGCCTCAAGCCCGGTGAAATCGTTGTCACGCGCGGAGTTCACAAGCTCAAGGAAGGCCTCAAGGTCCGCCTCATGCAGAATGGTTCGGAGGGATAAATCGTGAATCTCGCCAACTGGTGCATCAAGAATAATCGGACCGCCATCGCCCTTTTTCTCATTGTGGCGCTTGGCGGCATCATGACGTTCGTCAATATCAAGAAAGACGAGGACCCGGACTTCACCATCCGGCTGGCCACCGTCATCACCCAGTTCCCCGGCGCGACTCCGCAACGCGTTGAAGAGCTGGTCACGGACAAGCTCGAAGAAAAAATCCGCGAGATCAGCGACGTCAAAGTCGTTGAATCCCAGTCCATGACCGGGGTCTCGATCATCAAGGTGGAGCTCTATGACCGTGTCAAGAACGTTGACCCGGTCTGGCAGAAACTTCGCAACAAGGTTGCGGATGCGGCACCGACCCTTCCGTCCGAAGCGAAAACGCCTCTCATCAACGATGAGTTCGGCGATGTCTTCGGCATCCTCATCGCCCTGACCGGCGACGGCTTCACCTACCGCGAACTCAAGGACGCGGCCGATGACATGCGCGACCAGTTGCTCAAGGTTGAAGGTGTCGGCAAGGTGGAACGCTGGGGCACGCAGGATGAACGCATCTTCGTGGAATTTTCCAACTCCCGCATGGCCTCCGCAGGTATCAGCCCGTTCGCACTGGCCCAGACCATCGATCATCAGAACACCATCCAGCCCAGCGGCAGCGCCCATGTTGGACCGGAACGCATCGTCATAGAACCCACTGGCGAATTTCGCGGCGTGGAAGATATTTACAGCCTCGCCATCCGCCCGCCCGGAGGAAAAAGTTCTGTTCGTCTGGCTGACGTGACCACCATCACGCGGGACTTTTCCGACCCGCCTTCCACCATGGCCCGGTACAACGCGACCCCGGCCCTGATTCTTGCCGTGTCCATGGCCAAAGGCGGCAACATCACCGAACTCGGAGACCGCGTCACCAAACGCCTCGATGAAATCAAGGCAAACATGTACCACGGCCTGGAGGCGGAAACCCTCGTATTCCAGCCGGATTACGTTGACACCGCCATCACGGAATTCATGATAAACCTTCTGGAGTCCTTCGGCTTCGTGGTCATCGTCATTCTGGTATTCGCGGGCTTCCGAACCGGCCTGATCGCGGGATCGCTCGTCCCCATGGCCATGCTGGGCTGCATCGGGCTGATGCCGTATTTCGATGTGGGCCTGCAGCGCATCTCCATCGCCTCGCTCATCATCTCGCTCGGTATCCTCGTGGACAACGGCGTGGTCGTTTCCGAGGCCATTCTCGTCCGCCTCGCCTCCGGGCAGGCCCGACTGAAAGCGGTGACAGGCGCGGTGTCCGAACTCTGGATGCCCCTGCTGGCCGCCTCGCTGACCACGATTTTCGCCTTCCTGCCGATCCCCTTGGCTGAAAACGCCACGGGTGAATTCTGCTTCTCCCTGTTCGTGGTCGTCACCCTGACCCTTTTCTGCTCCTGGGCACTCTCCATGAGCATGGTCCCCATGATGTGCTTCTACGTGCTCAAACCGAAGATAACCATCCAGACCTTCTCCAGCCGCCTGTACCGCTGGTACCGCACTTTCCTGCTGCTGTGCCTGCGCCACCGGACCATGTTCGTGGCAAGCGTGCTCATCCTGTGTGGCGTGGCCCTGTGGGGTTTCAAGTTTGTTCCGAAGATGTTCTTCCCGCCCAATGAGCGCGCCCAGTTCACCATCGATTTCTGGGAACCATACGGCACGGATATCACCAAGACCGCCGAACGTACGGCACGGCTTGAACACTTCCTGCTCGCCAACAAGGACGTGGACAGCGTGGGTTCCTTTGTGGGACACGGCGGTCCCCGCTGGTACCTGCCGCTCAACCTCGAACAGCAGAACAGCAACCTGAGCACCTTTGTGGTCAACACCAAAAGCGTCGAATGCGTGAATGATGTCATGCAGGCGACCCGGACCGAGCTGGAATCCAACTTCCCTGACACCGATTTCAGCCTGAAAAAACTGATGAACGGCCCGCCCGTCGGCGCGCCGCTCCAGATCCGCATCTCCGGCCCGGACATCAAGACGCTCTATACCCTGCGCGACAAAATCGCCGCCATGGTTGAAGGCACGCAGGGCGTTACCCGCGTCTGGGACGACTGGGGACAGTGGACCAAGAAAATGATGGTCAAGGTCGATCAGGACAAGGCGCGTGAAGCCGGGCTGACCAGCTTCGACGTGGCAGTCAGCCTCCAGACCAGCATGAGCGGCCTGCGCGCTTCCGACTACCGCGAAGGCGACACGGTCATTCCGATCATCCTGCGCAATACCGATTCGTTCCGGGGCCGCCTCGACAAACTCGACAGCCTGAATGTGTACTCCTACAACGACGGCAAATCCGTACCCCTCAGCCGGGTAGCGACATCCTATCTCGACTGGCAGCCATCGGACATCCGGCGGCGCGACCAGGCCCGCACCATGACCGTCAAGGCGGACGTTGCAGCAGGCTACTTCGCCCTGCCCATCCTCGACGGGCTGCGCCCGCAGATCGAGGAACTCATGCGAGATCATGACTGGCCGCTCGGCTATACCGTGGAATACGGCGGTGAATTCGAAAAAAGCCAGGAATCACAGGCAGCAATCAACGCCAACATGCCGCTCGCCATGGGATTGCTTGTACTCGTGCTCATCTTCCAGTTCAATTCAGTGCGCCGCCCGCTCATCATTCTGCTGACCCTGCCGCCCATGATGATCGGCATCACATCCGGCATGCTCGCCACCCAGTCGCCATTCGGGTTCATGCCCATGCTCGGCATGATCTCGCTGCTCGGAATCATAGTAAACAACGCCATCATGCTCATCGACCGCATTGAAATTCAACGCGGGCGAGGCATGAAACTGGCGGATGCCATCGTGCTTTCATCCATGGAACGGGCACGCCCGATCATCATGACCGCCTGCACCACCATTATCGGCATGGTCCCGCTCTCATTGCAGGGCGGCGAGATGTGGCGTCCCATGGCGAACTGCATCATGTCCGGCCTCACGTTCGCCACGGTCCTGACACTGGTTCTCTGCCCGGTGCTGTACTCCATGTTCTTCCGCCAGAAGTTCACGGACTACACCTGGAGTCAGGATGTGGTAACGCAGGGCAGCGACATTCCGGCGCAAACGACATAAGTACCAAGGAGCAGGCACATGCGTTCCCTTCCACACACCGCAAGAGTGCTGGCCATGCTGATTCTCTGCACGGGCCTGCTCTGCGCGTGCGCTCCGAAACGCAATGGCCTGCCCGCCACCCTGCAAACACAGGCAACCATCAACGGGCTGGCTCCAGACACCATCCGCTCCTTCGGTGACACCGCACCGAAGGACGTGAATCAGGGCATTGGATCATGGACAGCCATCATCCAGAAAGGACCATACGCCTCGGCCCCGCTGACCATGCTCAGCCTCTCCGGCGGCGGCGCGGACGGTGCCTTTGGTGCCGGAATCCTGTCCGGCTGGTCGGCACGGGGCGAACGGCCGACCTTCACCATGGTCACCGGCATCAGCACAGGCGCTCTCATCGCGCCGTTTGCCTTTCTCGGACCGGAATACGACATGCTGCTCAAGCTGTTCTACACCACATTCTCCACCGAGGACCTCGCCCGTCCGCTTCCGGTAGGCTCCGCCATCAGTCGCAACGGCTTTTTCAGCACGAAACCGCTCAGGGAAGCCCTCAAACAATACATCTCGGCAGAAGTCATCACCAAGATCGCCACGGAATACCGCAAAGGACGGCGACTCATCATCGGCACCACCAACCTCGACCTCATGCGCCCTGTTTACTGGGATATTGGAGCCATCGCACAACACCGAAGCGAGAAAAACGACCAGCTCATCCGGGACATCATCCTCGCCTCGGTCTCGGTTCCCGTGGCGTTTCCTCCGGTCTTCATCACGCTAGAAGCAGGCGGGAACACGTATGACGAAATGCATGTGGATGGCGGCGTTACCAATCAGGTTTTCGCCTACCCGGTCAGTCTTGACCTGAAAAAAGTGCTCGCACAATTCAGCGAAAAACGCTCGATTTCCCTCTACGTTATCCGTAACGGCACCCTCACTGCACACGCCGAAACCGTAGAAGCGAGCCTCGCCGACATCGCGGAAAAATCCATGACCAGCCTTATCCGCAATCAGGGGATCGGAGACCTGTACCGCATCTACTACACCGCGCAGCGGGACAACGTTGACTTCCACCTCGCATTCATCCCCCCTTCTTTTCAAGAAAAGCCGGAAGAGGACGAAATGTTCAGCACCCCGTACATGAAAGAACTCTTCCACCTCGGTTACAACACCGCACTCCACGGCAACCCGTGGCATGATGCACCGCCAGCCGACTTCTCGCGCAGATAGCCCGCTCAAAAGACGAGACACCAGCCAGCATCTCTCATGCCCCGGCCTTTTCCATAAAGGCCGGGATCTTTTTTTATGCCACTTGACACAGATACCCCATGGGGGTATCCTTGCGGCAATGATAATTTTTACGATTCCATGGACTTTTTTCAAAAAAACGTGTTCATATGGGGTCATAACTCCATTTTCCAAGGTGGAGAGGGTTGCGACAGGCTCTAAAAAGGAGGGTGTTCATGTTTACGATTCACTGGCGATGGTTCTGCGCCGTACTGATCGCGCTGCCGCTCACGGCGGTGCTGGCTGCCGACGCTTCCGCTGCGATTGAACCGGAAAAGGCGCCGGGTAGAAAAATGGCGATTCAGGCCACCAAGGCAAAGCCCATCGTTCACACCATCACGGCAGATCACAGCAAATTCAAGCAGTTGCAATTTGATGAAGAACAAAAGAAAACCATGAAACCGGAAGAAGTTACCAAGGCGTGTTTGAGCTGCCATAATCAGGCCGCACTCCAGTTTCACAAGACCATTCACTGGACCTGGCGGGACTCCGACGAAGAAGGCAAGCCCCGAAAGCTCGGAAAAGGCGGAATATCCGTCAACAACTTCTGAATCAACATCCAAAGCAACGAGGCTCGTTGCACATCATGTCATGCTGGCTACGGATGGAAAGACAAGAACTTCGATTTTTCCTCACAGGAAAAGGTAGACTGTCTGATTTGCCACGAACGGACAGGAACCTACAAGAAATTCCCTGCCGGTGCCGGATACCCCGCACCGTATATTGCGGACCCGGAAAATCCGGGCAAGCAGAAGGGAAAGCTGTTCAAGGGCAACGGCAAAACCTACTTTGCACCTGAATGGGACAAGGTCGCCCAGTCTGTTGGGCGCCCCATGCGAAAGAACTGCGGCACCTGCCACTTCTTCGGCGGTGGCGGCGATGCGGTCAAGCACGGTGACCTCGACTCATCCATGACCAAACCCGACAAGAACCTCGATGTCCACATGGGTTCCATCGAATCCGGCGGACAGAACTTCACCTGTGTGCGCTGCCACACCACACGCAACCACAACATTGCAGGCCGCATCTACGACAAGCCCGCGGCACTGGAACGTAAGAGTCTGCTTCAGGATGACCTGGGCGACAAGATCATGTGCGAATCCTGCCACGGTGCCCAGCCGCACAGCAGCGGCGGCATGGATGCCAAGCTCAACGACCATACGGACAAGGTCGCCTGTCAGTCATGCCACATCCCCGAGTTCGCCCGTGCACAGTCCACCAAGATGTGGTGGGACTGGTCCAAGGCCGGACAGCTCATGGACGGCAAGGCCAAGGTGAAGGGACCGGACGGCAAGCCCATCTTCGTCAAGAAGAAGGGACAGTTCGTATGGGAAAAGAACGTGGTTCCCGAGTACTTCTGGTTTGACGGAACACTCGACTACGTCACCACCGAAGACCCCATCGACCCCACCGGCGAAGTCTGGCTGAACCGTCCCAACGGTTCCCGGAACGATCCGAACTCGCGCATCATGCCGTTCAAGGTCCACAGGGGCAAGACACCGTACGACGTAACAAACAAGACCATGGTCATCACGCACCTCTTCCCCAAGAACAAGAAAGACAAGGATGCCTACTGGAAGAGCTTTGACTGGCAGAAGGCAAATGCCTCCGGCATGAAATACGCCGGACAGCCCTACAGCGGTGAATACGGCTTTGCCGACACCACGTATGTCTTCCCCACCACACACATGGTCGCACCGAAGGAAAACGCCCTCGACTGCGCCCAGTGTCACAGCAAGAACAGCCGCCTGAAGAATCTGACCGGCTTCTACATGCCCGCCAGAGATTCCTTCAGGGTCGTTGACGCTGCGGGCTGGTTCGGTGCCGCAGGCGCATTGATAGCAGTCCTTATCCACGGCATCATGCGCTTTTTCGCCGCTCTCAGCAGGAAGGAGGACTAGCCATGACTGAACACAAAATGCAAAAGATCTACCTCTACTCAAAGTTCGAACGCTTCTGGCACTGGTTCCAGGCCGTGATGATCATCCTGCTCCTGGCCACGGGCTTTGAAGTCCACGGTTCCCTTGAACTGTTCGGATTCATGAAGGCTGTAGACCTGCACAACATTCTGGGCCTGACATGGCTCGGCATGTTCTTCTTCTTCGCCTTCTGGATGTTCGTCACGCACGAATACAAACAGTACATCCCGACGACGAAGAAACTCTTTGAAGTGCTCAGGTACTATTCCTCCGGCATCTTCAAGGGTGAACCCCATCCGGTCCACAAGAGCAAGAATGCCAAGCATAACCCCATGCAGCGCCTGACCTATCTGTCGCTGACAGCCATCCTGCTGCCGTTCCAGATGGTTACCGGTTTCCTGTACTGGGGCTACAACGAGTGGACGGAATGGGGACTCTCCTTCCTCAATCTGGAGATCGTCGCCCTGCTCCACCTCATCGGTGGATTCTCCATCCTCATCTTCCTCATCATCCACGTCTACATGACCACCACGGGCCATACGGTAACGGCCCATATCGCGGCCATGTTCTCCGGGTGGGAAGAAGTGCCCGAGGAAGAAGAAGTCGCGGAATGGGAAAGAAAGGCGGAACGACACTAGGCAACCACAAAACAACAACCATGAAAAAGGGGAGCACCATTCGGCGCTCCCCTTTTCGTTTATCAAAAACTCAAATCTCGACTATTCTTCGTCAAGATACTCTTCCAGCCCCTTGCAGAGTTGGTCCGCACAGGAGGTGCTTTTCTTACCGCAGGTAAGCCCTTTCAGAGTCTTGAAAACCTGCTCCACGGGCATGCCTTCGACAAGCGCCGAAATAGCCTTGAGGTTGCCATCACAACCGCCGGTAAAGCTGACGCGGGTCAGACAATTGTCCTCAACTGCGAAACGAATGAGCTTGGCACAGACCCCTTTGGGAACAAACAGTTCGGTGTCGTCGTCTGCGGGGATGGTGAGTGGAGCCAGAGGTTCAATTTGAAACAAGCTATTATCCATGTCTGCCTTGCCTGAGGTATGAGTTTAGTAATCCTTGCGTCGGGCAAAAGTGCCGCCCATGACGCTAAATGTATTTTCCACCACGAAGATTGCTTCGGGGTCGATATCGAAAACGATCTGTTCAAGAGAGCGAAGGCGGAGGTTGTCGGTGACGGAAAAGACCATATCCAGGTCATCACCGGTATATCCGCCCTTTCCGGGAAAAATCGTGGCATGCAGCTTTCGCGCATTGGTGATTTCCTCCACGAGTTCCGCTCCCTTCTTCGTAATGATGCGCACGGCCTTGCGCTGGTTGAACAGCGAAAGGACATATTCCGTCAGTACGGAACTGATGAACAGCATCACCAGTGAGGCGATGATCTTGTCCGGAGTATACCGACTGAGGGCAAACCCCATGACCACGGTATTGATCGCAAAATAGAACACACCGAAACGCACGCCGTACTTGCGGTTGAGAATGACCGCGATGACGTCGAGTCCGCCACCACCGCCATAGGAACGAAGAATGATTCCGCACCCTGCGCCCATGAGCGCGCCTGCCGCGATAGCCGCGTACATCTCATTATGGATTCCGAGATCAAGATGAACATAGGAGGTCATCATCGTGACCATGCTCATCGTGAACATATTCAGAAAAAAGAAGCGTCGACTCACGCCTTTCCAGGCAATCAGAAACAGCGGTATATTGAGCAGCAGATACCACTTGGACAGTGACAATGCGGGTTCGACCGTATTCGCCACAACCGCCAAGCCGTAAAGTGCGCCCGGAACGAAGTTGTGATGCGCTGCAACACCGTTGTAGCCGATGATGAAAACAAAGGCCCCAATCACCAGCAACAACAGATTCCACATGAGTGAATCAGAGAGTGACCTTAGACGGTTCTCCATAATTATCAGCCTCCTGCCTCCTCGATTTCGGGGAGCCACCATATAGAGCAAAGAGGATGCCTGCAACAATAATCAGACCACTGAGGACCTGATTCTGATTCACGGGTTCATCAATCACAAACCAGGCGATAAGGGCGCTGACCGGCGGCAGGGTATAGTAGAAAAGCATGGCCTTTGGCGCGCCGATAACCTGTACGGCGGCGTTCCAGAAAAGGTAGCAGAGAATGGACGCGAAAACGGCGAGGTAAAACAGCGACCAGATCAGGGTCGGCGTAAATTCGGGCATAACGATGTGTCCGCCGGTTTCCCACAGATACAGCGGAATGATGTAGAATGTGCCAAAAAGGCAGAGCGACATGACCAGTGCAGTCTGGCTGATCTTTCCGGCTATCTTGCTGACGGTCGTATTGTAAATCGCGGACATCATGGCCGTGCTCAGAATAAGCAGATCTCCCTGCGCAAATCGCATCGAAAGAAGACGGCTCAGATTACCGTCAGTCACGAGCATCACGATGCCGAAGGTGCTGACAGCAATGCCCATATACATGCGCTGGCTGACCTTCTCCTTGAATATGAACTGGGCGATCAGCGTTGTCAGCAACGGAGAAAGCGTGGAGATCAAAGACATGTTCAGCGCTTCGGAAGTACGCCCTGCCATGAAGACCACGGTGTCGTAGAGAGAAACACCGGTCAACGCGATGAGCGTCATGATTTTCCAATGCCGAAAGATTACATGACGTTCCCGCCAGAATGCACGAAAACCGAAGGGCAGGAAGACAAGTGTTGCGCCCACCCACCTGAGCAGGTTGAGAGTGGCAGGGTCAATGGAATCGGCAAGGCCGCGAGCAGCTACGAAATTGCCGCTCCAGTTGAGAATGCCGAGGAGGATGAAAACATAGCCAGCGGTTTTTGTCTGCTTGAAGGAATTCCAGTTCATTTCTCTAATCCTTGAAATATACGGTCTGCCCGGTAGGAGTGGCCGGGCAGACCAAACCCTCGCGAGGAAAATAATTTCAAAATTTCCAAGAGAAGGACGTCGGTTATTTTTGTCGATGTTTGCCGGCATGCCCTTGGGAAAGGTGGAGAACACGGATGATGGGAGTTTTTTTCGGGGATCTATCGTCTTTCGCACACGAAAGAGGCAATGGAGGCTGATAGATTATGGCAATGGTTTCCTAAAAAAAACTTCCGTGCATACCTGTGTTGGGAGGAGGCTGCAACAGGCACTCCGCCCTTCCCAAGAGCCTTTATTCGAATCTGCGGGCAATGCAGGATTTCGATATCCGGACAGCACAATCAGCGCCCCTAAAGCACAGGGCGTGCCAATTATATAACCACTTGATTTAAAAGGATTAATTAGACAAAAACTCAAAAAAACAAAAAAGCGGGGCGACATGTATGTCGCCCCGCTTTTATTAATGCGGCTTAAGCTATTTATTTTAAATACTTTTTACACAAAAGCGACACCACTGTCGCCGTGCGACATCTTTGTCGCAAAAGAGCCTGCTGCGCCTTAGATTCCGTGCTTTTTGAGCTTCCTTTGCATGGTTCGCATATTCAGGCCCAAATCTTTGGCAGTATTTCCCTTTTTCCAATGGTTGCGCTCCAGAGCCTTGAGCATTATATGCCGCTCGACAATATCCATTGCCTCGCCCAGATTGGAACACTCCGTTGCCGCCTCGATTGCCTCATCAAGATCATGCGACGAATCCGCAGACTGGATGCCGAAATCACTGAACACCATCTCCCCGAAGGTGAGATACCGCTCAAGTACATTCTGTAGTTCTCGAACGTTACCCGGCCACGGATGCCGATCAAAGGCCGCCCGTATTTTACCGGGGATTGTCGGGATTGATGCCCCCGGACCGAGGAATCGGCCCATGAACTCCGCACACAGGAGAGGAAAATCCTCTTCCCTCTCACGCAGAGGAGGAATGTGAATGGGAAGCACATGCAGGCGAAAGAAAAAGTCGGACCGCATCTTGCCTTCCTTGACCATTTCATTCAGGTCACGGTTGGTAGCGGCGATAAGTCGAAAATTTGATGAACGAGGCGCGTTGCCGCCCACAGGGGTATACAGCTTGCTCTCAAGCGCGCGCAGCAGTTTGACCTGAAGTGAATGGTCGATCTCACCGACTTCGTCGAGAAACAGAGTACCGCCGTCAGCTGCGGCAAGATAGCCCTCACGGTCACGTACTGCGCCGGAAAAAGAGCCCTTCTTGTGCCCGAAAAATTCGCTCTCCATAAGATTGGCAGGAATAGCTCCGCAGTTGACCGGAACGTACGGCCCGTGCGAACCAGCCTGTTCATGGATTGTCTGAGCAACAAGATCCTTACCAGTGCCGGTCTCGCCGAGGATGATGACATTGGCATCGCTCTTGGACGCCTTGAGAATGAGTTTGAAAACCTCACGCATCCCCTGGCTTTTTCCGATGATGCTGCCGAATCGATAACGATCCCCCAGTGACCCCTGAAGCTTCTGATTTTCCTGAACCAGCTCGTATTCCCGAAGCTTCTGGGCACTGATATCAATCATGATGCCTTCAAGGTGCGTCGGCCTGTCGAATTCATCGTAGACACACTCACCCTGATCCCAGACCCACTTCCGGCTGTCGTCATCAAGGCGGACGCGGTAATGGAGCTTGTAGGGGCGGCGTCCGACAATGGCAGCCTGCTGCTCCCTGTGCATGAATGCGAGATCATCAGGATGCGCCAATGTCTCCATGACATTGGTATGCTGATCAGTGAAATATTCCGGCGCAACGCCAAAAAGCTCGATACTGCCGCGGCTGACAAACTCCAAAGTGGGACGCAAATTATCGTCAAGCGAACAGCGATACGCCACACCGGGCAGGTTGTTGAGCAGGCGAGTCAACTGACGCTGCCCATTCTGATACAGCTGCTGCGTTCCTTCAAACGTCCCAAGCTGTGCCTTCAAAATCTGACAATGATGAACCAATTCTTCATAGGTTGGCTTGCTCATCCCTACCCCCTGCTTTACAAAAACACCCTGTGTTGCCGCGACAAGAATGTCGCAATCGACGCGACGTTTATGTCTTCATGGCAAATAACGCAAGATTTTTTTTCACCTTCACCAATTTGCACCCGCACATAAAGGCAGGCAGAAGCGATATCCGCCTCTGCCTGCCTTGTTTCTACTGGGCTTTCTGCACCTTGTTCTGACCGTATTCCGAAATACGATAAACTGACACAAGCTGGCCGAATTCGTCCAGATACGAGCCGTCTTCATGAATGATTCCGACAGCTTTGAGTGATTTTAAATGTTCAGACACAACCTGATCCGAACAATACTTTTCATTTGGATAGTGGCTTTTCACCAACTCAAACACTTCACCTGCGCCGTAGGCCTGCCCATCGGCATAAGTCTCGGCGATCATGGTCTTCAAAGGTTTCGTGCTCATATTCTCCTCCCTAGTCCACGTTTCGCAGACTTGTCATTTCCTTGGGATTGCCAACCACCAGAACCATGCCGATGGTAATGCCGAGCGCACCCAAAAGCAGGTTGGCAGTGATATCTACCTCGGTAAAAATGGCGCTGAACAGAATTCCCCACAGGGAATACGTAATGTTGATGGCCATGGCACGGCTGACTCCGGTCATGTTCATTGCCCGGTACCAGCAGATATAGGAAGCGGTTCCCACGAATGCCGCGGCAGGGAACACCCAGCCCACGTCGGAGAACAGGCCGGGACCGAGCAGCGCGTACCCACCGGCAAGAGGCAGAACGACGAACAGGTACACCGTGGAGGATGTCAGCTGCCGCACGTTCAGCGCAACCGAGGGGTCGAGCAGATCCATGCCGGACGTAGCGAGCACTCCCTCGACACCCCAGCCGAACATGGCGACCACGGCAAAGGCGATGCCCATGTAAAATTCGGTACCAAGCGAGCCTTCAGGCGGCGCATAGCCGATGATCACACCACCGACAACGCACAAGGCAAGTCCGCACCACGCACGCAGACAGATTTTCTCCTTGAGAAAAATAGAAGCAAGAATGGATGCTACCGCCGGATACAGCGAGGTAATCGGCATGACATACGCCGGTCCGGCAAACTTCACGCCCAGCATGTAGCACGACATGGCGACAGGGCCGCCGAACAGGGCTCCGAGAATGACGAGTCGGGCCGATTTACTGCGCAGAGTACGGCCAAGCTCCTTGAGCCGACCGGTAAAGCCGTTGAAGGCGAGCAGCCACAAGGCAGCGCATGTATCGTGCAATGCGCCGACCGTCAGAGGAGCGAGGAGCCAATACTTCTCGTCCATGAATACGGCGGCGGCAAATGCAAAACTAAGCAGAACGCCGTTCATTCCCCAGGTCATGCCTGATAGTACGGCGAAGACGAGTCCTTTTTTCGCAAAGGACACGTCCTGATGCAGTTTGAGGTCGTCGACGGTTGTAGCGGTTGCTGAAGTCATTTCGAGTCAGGTCTCCATTTTTTTCTTGAAGAGGCGCGGGGCCGGCCATGGTAGGATGACCGGCCCCGCTGATATATTCCGGGAAAAGCCTAAGCACTCTCCCCGGCAGGGGATGGCTTATGCGCAGTCGTGCTTGTCCCAGGGCTCGCGGCTGTCGCGCTGCAGGGCGACTTCCATGCGGCCGATGGCTTCCTTGAGCTTGGCAACTTCCTTGAGCTTCATGTTGGGATCCTTGAGTGCCTGGTACAGAACGGCACCCATGCAGTCGGCAGGAACGGCCAGGTCAGCGATGTAGCAGACAGTGGCGACGACATCGGCTGCGACAACTTCGCGCTCGATGGTGCCGGCCTTCTTGTTGATGCCGAGACCACCCACGAACAGGCCGCCTTCGGTGGCCAGCACGATCAGGGTGCGACGGTCAGCGGCGTCAGCGATCTGAGCCATTGCGGTTTCCAGAGCGTCACCGTCAACGTTGCCGAGCTCGACAACAGCGAAAGCGCCGTCTTCCTCGAAGACCTTGGCAACGCCGTCAGCGGCCACGGTTGCAGCACCTTCGATCTTGGCAGCTTCAGCTTCCATGTCGGCAGCATTGAAACCGGCAAAGGTGCAGGTCTTCTTCATGAATTTCTTCATGGCGGAACCGCCACCGTTCACATCAGCTTCACCACAAACGATCAGAACTACTTTCTTGTCAGCCATTGTTTTTCTCCTTGTAATACGGCCTTCGCGGCCCATAGTTTATTTTTGTGTTATCCAGCGAGTCTGTTTAGACAGCTTTCATTTCAATATTGTAATCGACTTCCATGCCCTCTTCGAGGGAGTAGGTCAGCAGAGAACCGTTGAGCATGTTGTCCTTGACGATTTCAAAGACTTCACGGTCCTTCTCTTCCAGACCGACTTCGATGTTGATCTCGAGTTCGACGTAACGAGTACGGTTGACTTCGTCCTTGTCCTTGGAAGCGGTTGCGGAACCGGTCAGGGACTTCACTTCAACGTCGTTGCGCTTGAAGGCGTTGACCATGGTGTTGCAGTAGCAGGACAGGGCAGCCACGCAGAGAATGCGGGACCCCATGGATTCCTGATTGCGTTCCTCGGGAGTAATGGAGGAGAAGTCCATGATGATCTCGGGGACAGCCTTTGCGCCGACCTCGAAACGGTCGTGGTTCTCATCCATGCGTTCAAATTTCACAGTTGCCATATTTCTTCCCTCGTATATTGGTTTCGTTGCTAAAAATAGTTAACGGTTTCGCTGTCTTCACACAGATCAGCCACATCAGCGGCGTCAACAACTTCCACACCGTCGATGAGATTGTCCTCAGACAGGCCGCGCTTCTCGAGTTCTTCGCGAATGACGAACACTTCGCCGTCTTCCTCGATGAAATCGTTGAGCATGGAGGTCTGGTAACCGGGGTTTCCGGTCAGGCACCAGACGCCTTCTTCGGTGTAGACAATCTTGGCTTCAAAACCGTTCTGGTGGCAGGCCCAAGCGGTACGGATACCGAGGGCGGACAGTTCCACGCCAAGCGGCTTGGACACGACAAAACATACTGAATTAATCATCGTGCTCCCCCTTTAGTGACCGATGGACAGAAGAACGTCCGCAGTCATGAGATATTTGGTAAAGGTTCCGCCGACGTCGCCCCACTTGACGCCTTCGACGTATTCCCTGGACTCGATACCGCGAGCATGCTCGTTGGTATGACAGGTGGAAACATCAGCACCGGAGGCACAGATTTTCCCAATACGTTCAAAGTTCTTGGTGGGTTCGATGTGATCGAGAAGGCGCGGTGCGATATGCAGGTCGTCACCTTCGATGGGAATTTCCTTCTTGGAAAGATTCACGGCGTTTCCATACAGATAGATCTGGACTTTGTGACCCTTGTCGATCGCGGCCTCGGAGAGACGGGTTGCGAATTCTGCATCCTCGTTCTCGGCAGAGCCGGACAGGAGCATGATGGTGAGTGTCTTTGACATACTTCTCTCTCCTTAAAGCGAAACGACTTTTTCATCGCTGCCGAGCAGAAGGTCCACGATTTCGCCGTAGTCCACTGCCTCGCAGTTGTCGCTGAGTTCGATGTTGCGGGCATCCACGGCATCTTTCAGCGCGTAAATGTCTTCCACATCCAGGTCTTCAAGTTTTTCTTCCCAGTAAGCGGTGCCAAGTGTCACAGCATCGCCGACCAGGAGCAGGGCCTTATCCTCGTCGCCGCCGATAAGAGCGATTCGGTCAAGAATCCCCGCTTCCGGCTTGTTCACGAAAAAGAGCATATATGCGTCTCCATTCGTTTCTCCCTGCGCTGCCCTGTCGCCGCGGGCCTGCATGGGATGGGTTGATGTCAGGCGACTTCACTCTTGGTCCGGGACCGCCAAACGGGCCGAAGTTCCGATGACGAGCCCCGAATCGGCAGGATGGCCGGAGGAAGGTCCGGCCACCCCGCCTTTCGGAGTGAGTGTTGGTTTATTTGTCGTGTTCTTCGAAGATCTGGTAGCAGACTGCGCCTTCGGTATCTGCCGGCATCGGGTTGCCCGTTGCGTGACAGAAGGTGGGCACAACGTCGGCCAGCCAGCGCGGACGATCGTAGACGTAACCCTGCTTGACGCCGGGACCACGCCACATCATGACGTTCTTCAGGGAACCGCATCCGGATTCGCCGGTGGGGAAGCCGTAGCCGTGTTCAGCCATGTACTCGGGCTTGAGCACGTACACGACGTCACCAGCCTGCTCGCCACCCATTCCGAAGACCTTGGCGTCTTCTTTCGGGAGTGCGCACATGACCGGACGTTCGCCGGTGTCGGGGTGCTTGTAGTCAAGCAGAGCGTCGATGATTTCAGCGCGAACCTTCTCGTAGTCCTCATCCTCGACGATACCGCCGGGGTACTTGGACTTCAGGTTGACGTAGACGAACATGTAACGCTGGGGAACAGCCTTGGACTTCTCGGGAATCAGCTCGTAGTTGAAGCCTTCGGATTCGTCGAAGAAGTTGCCTTCGCCTTCGCGGGCTTCGTAGGCGGTCAGACCGGCCTGCTTCAGTGCGTCAGCGGTGTTGAGGATCGGGCCGATCGGAGTTGCACCGTGATCGGAGATCAGGCAGGTCAGAACATCCTTGGGCATGAGATCCATCATGATACCGAGGAACTTGTCCTCGATCTGGTAGATGCGGCGTTCGAGATCGAAACCGAGTTCACGCTCTGCGGGATCGTCGCTGTCCATCTTGTCGAGGAAGCCATGGTAGAACCAGTCGATCAGGTGAGTGTGCATGTAGATGAGGTCCCAATCCGGGTTGTCCTTCATCAGAGTGGTGATGATCTCGGTGTTCCACTGGGAGTGGAAGTCTGCCATCTCGATCAGGGTGTCGTTGTCGATGATGCCGTTGGCGTGACCGACAAAGCCCATATCGTTGGCCAGAATGGCCTTGGTGAAATCTACATTCTTGAGGGCATCGGCCGGAGCGCAATAGCCCTGAGTGCCGTTGATGCCGGAAATGTAGAGTTTGAAATCTTCTGCATCGTCAGACAGTTCCATCAGCTTGCAGCGGAAATAACCGGGCTCGATGCGGCCATCGGACTCGATGGGGAACTGAGCTTCGATGACGTCGGACCATTCCTTGACCTTGATGGTGAAGAATGCCTTGGAGTAATCCTTTTCCGGGCAGAGAGCGAAAACGTCGTATCCGTCTTCGCCTTCCCAGGTCAGGCCGTACCAGGTCTGCGGCTTGAGGGGATCCATAGCGTGGCCGAATTCCATGGGAATGACCATTTCCAGCGGTTCGTTGTCCTCGATTTCCTCGGTCAGACCTTCCCAGCCGTCAGCTTCTTCGAAGCGAGCCTGAACGCCGATGGGGTAGTAATCGGTAGCGACACAGGACTCGGCGCAGAGCCATTCCTTGTGTTCGTAGCCTTCGATCTGCCAGCGGTGCTCGGCAGCGGAGAGGCCTTCACCCTGAACCATGATGCCGTTCTTCAGCTTGGAAGGCCAGGAGGTCGGGTAGTTGGTGACGATGCACTTCTTACCGGCCTTGTCCCACCTGTCCCAGATGGTTTCAGCGGTCAGCATGTCGGAACCAAAGGCCTGCACGCACTTGGAGAAGTGCAGGGACTCGCCTTCGTTGTAATAGTAGTAGTCCTCGACACCGTGGGTGCGCGGGAAAGCGCCGGTGCAGATAGTGGCCCAGGAAGGCGGGGTGACGGTGGGCATGTTGTAGCCCTCGGTCATGTAGGAACCTTCAGCCTTGAACTTTGCGAAGTTTGGCAGTGCACCCTCTTCGATCAGCGCCTCGAGACGCTTGGGGATGGCGCAGTCAAATCCGAGCAACGCAACTCTTTTCGTTTCGTTAGCCATGATTTTCTCCTTAGATTTCAACAACTTATTATTTACAATACGCGCAAGGAAAGACCCCGGAGGCAATTGCCTTTTTTTCCGGATGGCCGGGGTCTTCCCGATGTGTCAAAACGCGATGCTGACTATTTACCGTTGGGTTTGCAGTACTTGACCAGGGCGTTATCTTCCTTGGTCATCTTGAACCACGCCGCTACGGCGAATGCGATGGGGATCAGCATGAGTGCACCGGAAAAGTTCGCGAAGATGCGAACGGGTCCGAGACCACCCATGGTGATCGCTGCCAGGGCCAGACCGGCCTGAATGATTGCCCAGTAGAAACGATGGCCGCGAGTCGGCTCGTGACCGGGTACCAGCTTCGTGGTGGCTGCGCAGGAAATGACGTACGCGCAGGAGTCAACCGAGGTTGCCAGGAAGATGGTGGAGAACACGCAGTAACCGATGAGCACGACGTAGCCCATGGGCAGGCTGTTCAGGGTTGCCACAAGAGCGGCAGGACCACCGCTTGCCTTGAGGATGCCGACTGCGTCGACAATGCCGTTGAGCTGGGCGTACATGGTGCAGCCGCCAAAGACAGCGTGGATCATGTAGGAACCGGCGATACCGCCGGCGAGGCCCATGCCGACGACGTTACGAACAGTACGACCGCGGGAGATGCGGGCGATGAACAGACCCATGAACGGACCGTAAGAGGCCATCCACAGAGCGTAGAAGATCGTCCAATCCTGCGGGAAAGTGCCTTCTGTGTAGGGATCGGTCCAGAAGATCATATCCCAGAAGTTGCCCAGCATGTGCCCGAAGGAACTGGTGAAGTTGTCCATGATAAAGACAGTAGGACCAGCCACGAAACAGAAGAAGACCATGGCAAGTGCGATACACACGTTGGTATCGGACAGGATCTTGATGCCCTTCTTCAGACCGAGGGAAACCGAAACGGTGAAGATCACGGCGGAGATGCCGAGAATGATCAGTTCGAGAGTGAAGCTCGGTTCGATGCCAAGAACGGCACCCAGAGCGTGGTTGACGATGGGCACGGACACGCCCATGACGGCCGCGTTGGAGAACATGAGACCGATAATAAAGAAGATCTCGATGCCCTTGCCAATGCCACCGTTAACCCTGTCGCCAAGAATCGGTTCGGCGGTTGTGCTGATACGCAGAACAGGCTTCTTGCGCTTGTAGTACAGGTAGCAGATAGGCAGTGCGGTAATCACGTACCACGGCCAGGTCACCGGACCCCAGTGCAACAGGACATAAGACATGGCCCACTCGAACGACTGACGGCTCAGCGGCTCTGCGAACTGGGGCGGGTATGCCAGGTTGAACAGGGGTTCGACGATGGACCAGAACATGACAGCACCGGCCACACCGGAGCAGAACATCATGGCGATCCATGAATAGTTGTTAAACTCAGGCTTCTCGTCTTCTTCACCGAATTTGATCTCGCCATATCGAGAAAACAGGAAGAAGGCGCAAAGGATCATCATACCGACAGTCACCCACAGGTACAGGGTCCCTGTTGTATGCGCAAAAGCTGTATAGACGGTCTTGAGAACTTTTTCACTTGCCTCGGTGAAAAGGATTGAACACGCAATAATGGCGATCAGCACCAATGTTGCGGGAATAAGGATTTTTTTATCAGGACGAAGGTCTGCACCTTCACTGTTACCACTTGTAGCCATACTTCCTCCCAAGGTGAGTACGCTTGCAGTTCTCCGATGCGGTAAAACCGCGCCGATAGTTAATGCATTTTGTTGATTGTACTTACTCGGACGCCACCGGCCAATTCGGTGGCCTTCCCCCATGCATGAAAATCATGCGTTGTGCGCTGCAGTCGCAGGCACCCCTGAGCAAGATGCAGGCCAAACTGTTTGAAACAGCGAAAACCCCCGTCCCGCTTGTGAAATGGGGAACAATGGACAAACGGGACTCACCTACCAAAAAAGACGACACAACTGTCGCACTTGATCGCAGAATGACCAAAAGTGCCGCGCGACGTAGCTTTCCAGCGCAGCGACACTATTGTCGCAAACGCGAAACGACTGTCTTCTTTTTCAATCACATCCATTGTCCTTAAGACGAATAATATCCCTGAAACCACCCACTCTCCAGAAAAGCCCCACACAGAGCCATTAATCGACTCTCTGAATCAAACATTTGTTTATAGTAATAGGAGCGACATCCTCGGCGGCGTTCTTTTGAGAGATATCTCACATGGAGTCAAGATATTTCCCACAGCTCAAGTCTAATTATCAAAGACCGACTCACCCCACCTTCAAGCGTTATCCACTCCATTCCAACCGAGGGCATTTACGAATATCCGCATAACCACCTGTCAGTGCGCACAAAACATTCAGGACAATTATTTCTGCGCCCTGCTTTTCAATAAAATCTCTCTCGCAAAAAGCATTCTCTCTTGCCCTCCCCCTCGGCTTGCGCTAACAATATTCGCGTCACGATGCCCTTCAGGTGGCCGCAAGGCCGTAACAGGGAATCCGGTGAAAAGCCGGAGCGGTCCCGCCGCTGTTATCCCTATGAGAAATCTGTTCCGACACACCACTGCCAAGCGCGGGAAGGTGGAACAGACAGGGAAAGCCAGAAGACCTGCCTGAAGCATTTCTGACCGAAAGTGGACCGCGGAATCCATGTTCGGTCACGAGCGAATACACCCCATACCGGTTGTCCGGCCGGGGACGGTTCCGCCGTCACGGTCACCATGACAACAGCGCAGCAGTCCTGACGCCAATCCAGATATTGGCGTCTTGAGGCGTCCGCACCGTACTGCCTGCAAAGAGAGCTACATGCCCATTCAGATTCAGAAACGCGACGGATGCGTCGAAACATGGTCCACCAAACGAATTGGCGACGCCATTTTCAAGGCCCTCAACGGCAGCGGCATCAAGGACCCGCTCCTTGCCGCCCGCCTCGCCAGAAAAGTAGAGAAAAAACTGGAAGGAACCGACGTTCCAGAACAGGAGCAGGTGCAGGACATGGTCCAGCAGGTGCTCATGGAAGCCCGACTCTACAAGGTGGCCGAACGCTACATCATCTATCGCGAAAAACGCCGCGAACTGCGCACCCAGAACGAGGCGTTCCTCGACATCGCCGGTGTCACCGAAAGCTATCTCGACAACATCGACTGGCGCGTCAACGAGAACTCCAACATGGTTCACTCCTTTCAGGGACTGATCCTGCACATGGCCGGTTCGGTTCAGGCTCGCTACGTTCTTGAAAAATACCCGGAAGAAGTGCGTATGGCCCATACACACGGTTACTTCCATATCCACGACCTCTCCTTTGGCCTTGCCGGTTACTGCTCAGGCTGGTCCCTGCGCGACCTGCTGCTCGAAGGGTTCAACCTGCGCGACCGCTGCTCGTCCTCCCCGGCCAAGCACTTTGACGCGGCCTGCGGCCAGATCGTCAACTTCCTCGGCACACTCCAGAACGAGTGGGCCGGTGCACAGGCGTTCAACAACGTGGACACCTATCTCGCACCGTTCATCCGTCACGACGGCCTCGACTACGAGATCGTGAAGCAGCAGATTCAGAAGCTGCTCCACAACCTCAACGCCACCTCCCGCTGGGGCGGCCAGAGCCCGTTCACCAACTTCACCTTCGACTTCGTGCCTCCGTCCCACATCGCCAACGAGCCGATCATCATCGGCGGGGCGTTCCAGGACTCCACATACGGCGAGTACGCCGAGGAAATGGCCATGATCAACCGCGCCTTCCTCGAAGTCATGCTCGAAGGCGACGCGGACGGCCGCATCTTCTCCTTCCCCATCCCCACGTACAACGTGACCGAGGATTTCCCCTGGGAATCCGAGGAAGGAAAGCTGCTGCTCAAGATGACCGCGAAGTACGGTGCGCCTTACTTCCAGAACTTCATCAACTCGGACCTCAACCCCGAAGACGTGCGGTCCATGTGCTGCCGTCTCCAGATGGACCTGCGGGAAATCCGCAAGAAGACCGGCGGCCTGTTCGGCGCTGGCGACCTGACCGGTTCCATCGGCGTGGTCACCCTGAACCTGCCCAAGCTTGCCTACCTCGCGCATAACGAGGAAGACTTCCTGGAACTGGTCACCGAGTACGCCCGTCTGGCCAGTGAATCCCTTGAGTTCAAGCGGAAGATCGTCGAGAAGAACCTCGAAGCGGGCATGTTCCCGTTCTCCCGCCGTTACCTCAAGAACGGCTTCAAGGGCCACTTCTCCACCATCGGCCTCATCGGTGGCCACGAGGCATGCATGAACCTGCTGGACAAGGGTGTGGACACTCCGTCCGGCTCCCGTCTCATGCAGCGCGTGCTCAACCAGCTGCGCCGTCTGGTGGTCGAATTCCAGGAGGAGACCGGCAACCTGTACAACCTCGAAGCCACGCCCGGTGAAGGCACCTGCTACCGTCTGGCAAAGATTGACAAGGAGCTTTACTCCGACATCAAGACTTCCGGCGACGAGACTCCGTACTACACCAACTCCACCCTGCTGCCCGTCGGCGTCAGCTCGGACGTGTTCTTTGCCCTTGAGCACCAGAACGAACTCCAGACGCTGTACAATGGCGGCACAGTGTTCCATACTTTCCTCGGTGAGGCCGCGCCCAACGAGGAGAGCGTGAAGAACTTCCTGCTCAAGGCCATGAGCAAGACCAAGATTCCGTATATCTCGGTCACTCCGACTTTCTCGGTCTGCGAGGATCACGGCTACGTCTACGGCGAGCACTTCAACTGCCCGGACTGCGGCAAGGAAACCGAAGTCTACACCCGAGTAGTCGGCTACTACCGCCCGGTGGGTCGCTGGAACAAGGGTAAGCAGGAAGAGTACAAGGACCGCGTGGAGTATTCGGAACAGACGTTCTGCGTAAACGCCTAAAGAACAGGTGCTGACTGATGATTCTTGATGCCAACCAGCTTGCCGCACTCCGGCAGCGCAACGACGAGGAAGTCCGCAAGGGCAACAATGGAACGCACGGCTATCCAGCCCAGACGATCCAGAGCCTGCTGCATACCGTCGAAGCGCTGAAAAAGGAAAAGCGGAAATGGAAGAAACTGGCTCAGGCCAGAGGCAAGGCGCTCGAAAAAATCAGCGACATCACAGCCGGAACCAACGGACACCATACGTCCGACTGATATCCGGCACCGACATGAAAAACAAAGGCCCGTCTCCTGCAAACAGGAGACGGGCCTTTTCCTTGCAATTTTCCGACAAAACTCCGCCTACAAGAACGTCTCCGGCTCTTTCGGCTCGGCATGATTTGCATGCAGGAAGGTGTTGAGTTCATGAACTCTGGGAGCATCCCAGTACCTGCCGCCGGATGGACAGGCCCTGATACAGGCGCTGCACCAGATGCAGCCGCTCGGGTCCGTTTCCACCGCCGTCTCAGTCACGGTTATAGCCTGTGAAGGGCACATGCGGGCACACTCGCCGCAATGCGTACATTCTTCCGATCTGGTCTTCGGAGAAACCGTTGAGACGGGCGCTCCGTCGCGATAGGGGAAATTACCGGGCACCTGAAGCTCGCCCATCTGATCCAGCGATTCGACAGCCTGCATCTTCTCAATCACGCCTGCACCGAAATGCCGGGCCTTTTCCACATGGTTTTCAGTGGGATATCCCGGCACCACGGGCAACTCCGGGGTGGAAAAGGAATGCTCTCCAATGAAAGCCCCAGCAGCAACAGGCACAAATCCCAGTTCCTCGGCCAGATTACGAAGCTCCAGCAGGGCATCGTCGTAGGCCCGGTTTCCGTAAACAACCACGAGAACCGCCGGACGCCCCTTGCCCTGCACATGTTTGCGAAGACGTTTCACGGCCAGATCCGGCACACGGCCGGAATACACCGGCACACCTATGACGGCCAGATCACCAGCAGCATCAACGGCCTCATTCTCCGAAGGAAAGGTCAAATCCACACGGGAAACACTCTTGAGTCCCATGCCCTCGGCAACGGCATCGACAATCTTCAACGTCGTTTTTGTGGGAGAAAAACACACTACCTGTTCAGTCGCAAATTCCATATTCATAATCCTGGCTGTTTTGTGGACATCTCCGCCATATCAGACACGCCAAACGGCTCAGGCGCACTTTGGCGCATCAGCTTACATGAGTCAAAGGACGATTGAATTTTCCTTGTGTGGGGAAGAAACGGGTCTATCCTGTTGCTGTGTTGTTGTGGATGGGGAAATATGGTTAACCTTTCTATTCTTTCGCACCCCCCAAGGCAGAGATTCGTCGCTATCGCTCCTCCGAGTTTTAAGAGCCCTCCCGGCGGGGTTCTTTTTTGGCTGAGCCGCCACAAAAAAGAACCAAAAAATGTCGGCTTTTCTTAACTTCACCGCCTTGTATCTTCGTAGCCAAGAATCTGATCAAAACGAGCCGCTCCCGAATCAGGTCGCCGAAGCGGCTCCGATGATTCGAAGAGCCGCGGCCTACGTTTTGTCAGCTTCTAGGCTCCGAAGCTAAGGGCTAAGCTAGGTCTTCGTGTGGAAGTGATAATAAAAGGCAAGCAGGGAAACAAAAAACGGATTTTCGGAACCACACTTGCCTTCCAACAGCTTGACAGCCGAAGGCGAAGACGAGCCAATTAAACCTCATAAGCCTTAGAAGCTGACTGATTGGGGAAAACGGCTTTGGTGGCGGGATATGTATGAATCGACATAATCCCGTACCGACCGGAAGGGCAGAGACTACGCTTTTCATGGAGTGGAGCCGCCCCGATCAGATCAGATTCTTGGCGGTGAGGACTTGGCGGGTAAATCAAGGTAAAGCCGGGTTTCTTTGGTTCTTTCTTGGGTCGGCTCAGCCAAGAAAGAACCGCCGTCCGCGTAGGACATGGAGGGAGCGTAGCGACTGGATTTCTGCCTTTTGCCTTTTGTATTTTGTATTTTGTATTTCACTGTCATTAAAAAACAAAAGACAAAAAGGCGTCGCTGTCGCTCCTCCAAGTTGTAAGAGCCCTCCCGGCGGGGTTCTTTCTTTTTCCAAAGCAGAAAAGAAAGAACGAAAGAAACTGCTTTTGTTCTGAACGTCACCGCCTTGTATCTTCTGAGCCAAAAATCTGATCAAACCGGACCGCTCCCGAATCCAGTCGCCGGGGACGGCTCCGGATTCGAAGAGCCACGGCTTCCGTTTTGTCAGCTTCTAGGCTCCGAAGCTAAGGGCTAGGCTAGGTCTTCGTGTGGAAGTAAGAACAAAAGGCAAGCTGGTGGATGTGAATAAAAACCTTCATCTCCGCACTTGCCTTCCAACAGCTTGGCAGCCGAAGGCGAGGACGAGCCAATCAGACCTCACTGGTCCAAGAAGCTGACCAAACAAAGGCTGCGGCTTTTTCGAATCACGGAGCCGCTTCGGCGACCTGATTCGGGAGCAGCTTGTTTGGATCAGATTCTTGGACCAGTGAGAGTCCGGCGGATAAATCAAGCAAAAGCCGAGTTTTTTGGTACTTTTTGGGGCGGCTCAGCCAAAAAGTACCGCCGTCCGCGTAGGACACGGAAGGAGCGTACGCGACTGGCTCTCTGCCTTTCGTCTTTCGTCTTTCGTCTTTTGCCTTTCCTAAAAAACAAACTTTTTCACCCGTTTTCACCCGCCACAATTGACATCCCCACAAAACGATGGTGCATTCATCCTGCTTAACACCGATATCCACCACAAGGAGACCCATACATGAAATCCATATCACGTCTGCTGACCGGACTGCTCCTCTTCTGCCTTACAATGACAGGTTTTCCGATTGCCGCCGATGCCGGGACTTCAGTCTTTGTCAGCATTCTGCCGCAAAAATATTTCGTAGAAAAAATCGGCGGCGATCTCGTGGATGTCTCCGTCATGGTCATGCCAGGTGCCAGCCCTGCCACCTACGAACCGTCACCAAGGCAGATGGCACAGCTTTCCAAGGCCAGCGCATATTTCTCCATCGGCGTGCCCTTTGAGAACACATGGCTGAAACGCATTGCCGGAGCCAACAAGTCCATGCCGGTCATCCACACCGACAAGGGCATCACCAAACGTCCCATGCAGACAGAACACGGGCATGAAAATGAAACGGCAAATCACGGCCACGGTCACGACCACGGCATTCTTGATCCCCACGTCTGGCTCGCGCCCGATCTTGTGCAGATAATCGCCCGCAACATCTACGCCGCGCTGGTCGGCATCGACCCTGCCAACAAGTCCGTCTACACCAACAACTACGCAAAGTTCATGGCCGAAATAGCGCGACTCGATAAGGATATCCTGCAACAGATCGACTCGCTGCCCAAAGACAAACGCTCATTCATGGTCTTTCATCCATCATGGGGCTACTTCGCCCATCAGTACGGGCTGAAACAGATCCCCATCGAGTCCGAAGGCAAATCGCCCAGCCCGCGAGACCTCGCTGAAATCATCAAGCGTGGACGCGAACTCAAGGTGCCCGCCGTATTCGTGCAGCCCCAGTTCTCCGAAAAAAGCGCAAAGGTCATCGCTCATGAAATCGGCGCGAATGTCGTGCCGCTCAATCCGCTCGCCGAAGACTGGGAAAACAACCTGCGAACCGCTGCCAAAGCATTCCGCAAAGCGCTTCAATAATAGGGGATGCGCCTGACGGCGCGATTGTCGGGTGATTTCGCCTCCGGCGGCTCAAGGCCGAAGGCCTTAAGAATCCCGGGTCGCCTTCGGCGAAGTAACTTCATAAAAATATGTCTACCCCGCGAAGCGCAACAAAAAGCTTCGGAGATTCTCAAGAACCCTTGATTCGCCACGTCCTGTGGCTCACCGCTTTGCGGCGTCGGCAGGAACCGACGTCCAAATCAGCTGTCCTGCGGATTTGTCACGAAGGGTTCTTGAGCCGCCGGAGGCAATGCCTTCGACAACCGCGCCGTCAGGCGCATCCCATTCCGCTTTAATACGCGAACGGGGCTTCCGAACGGATGTCGAAGATGAACGGGACACCGGGCATAGACTGGATATTCACATCTGCCGCGTCGAGTACGTAGCGATCACTTCGGAGCGATGAAAGTGCGCCGGTAACGACAATCGGCTTTTCCGGGACCTTGGCAGCCGGCGTCAGCATCCCGGCAACCCGCGCCCATTCGCCGATTTCGTATGATTTGGGATCATCCACTTTCACCAGTACAGTGATGCCTGTCGCGTCGGCAAAACAACAGGTAATGAGCAAGCGTCCGAGGGCTATGCACCCGACTGCATCCAGCTCAGGCGTTCGGAGTATCGTTCCCTGAATCGCGTATTTCCCGCCAGCTTTCACCCATCCGCCTGTTTCGCCTGCAATGAGTTCCGCAAGATTCATTTTCGTGTATTCCACACCGTCGATTTCAATGGTCGGCGTCAATGCCAGACTACCCGGCTCAGGGTAGGAACGGGTCAATGTCCCCTGCGAATGCCCGTCAGTTTCGGCACCGAGAAAGATATTCGGCATAATCGCCGCTGCCCATGCAAGGCTGAGAAAAATGGTGAGCATGAGTATTTCGCTGAATCCGCGTTTTCGGTCCGCATGAAACAGCGCGCCGATTCCGATCAGAATGATGATCGCCCCGGCTGTGATGGTGAGCCATGCATACTTCGGATTGATGAACTGCCAGTAGGATGATGAAAACGCGAGCCAGACCATGAACGTTCCCATGGTGACAAGCAGGAAGGTTTCGATAAAACGGAGCAGTGTATTCATCCTACCAGCCTCCCAGTGCCATGACGAACGACATGACATACACCGACACGGTCGGCACCACGATCAGGGCCACGGCTACACGACGGTTGAATACACTCAGGAACATGGGGATAAGCTTGAGGTCGACCATGGGACCGATCGCCATGAATGCGACCTTGGCGGTCAGGGGAAACGAGGCGAATGAAGCGGCCACAAACGCATCCGCCTCGGAACAGACAGACAGCAACACGGCCAGCAGCATCAGGCCGCCAATGGCGAGAAAAGCGCTGCCAGAGAACAGTTCAAGAACCTCTATCGGCAGAAAGGTCTTGAACCCCGCCGCCACAACCGCACCAAAAATCAGAAAACGCGCCATGGAAACGAATTCAGCCGCCGTGTGATACAGCACGGCCTTGAACCGGTTACTTTCGGTCACGTGGCAGCCGCAGGCGCAACCGGGGCCATGCTCATGAACATGAGCGGCTTCGGCCTCGCTGAATTTTTCCAGATTCACAGGACGCTGGCGAAGGACCGCCTGCGGCCCGACGTTTCCAAGCACCATTCCAAGCGCCATGGCAGGGACAAGCACAAGCACCACCCGAAGTGCCACCACGGTCCAGTCACCCTGAAACGCGAACAGCGTGGAGCCGAGAACCACGGGGTTCACCACGGGAGCGGCCATCATGTATGGGATGGCGGCCCTCGGCGGAACATTCTTCAGCAGCAGTCGCCGCGCCACCGGTACAATACCGCATTCACATGTCGGCAGCAGCATTCCGGCAAACAAGCCAACCGCCACCTGCCCGCCTCCGCTGCGCGGAATGAACCGCAGCAGAGTCTCTTCCGGCACCAGCACCTCTATGACGGCGCCAATCAGGGACCCCAGCAGCAGAAACGGTGCGGCCTCCAGCACGATGGCCGTTGCCGCTGTGGCAAAAATGGCAAAATCTTCCATATCTCCCGCTTCGTTACGTTCAGACTGAAAAACGATATGACTGAACATACATACATGGAGAACGAAAAAGAGAAAAGAACGTCATGGAACTATGCTTTCACCATCAGGAATGCACGGTTGCACTGCAACGCAAATATTTGCTATCAATCTGGAATATGGAGAAAATAGAAACAATATATACGTTCCTTCAATCGAACAAATGGGTGCTCGTCGACGATCCGGAAGAACAGATATCCTTCCTCGCATCCGGCGAGTACAATGAAAACTACCACATCAGAATCGCGGAAATCTATGGACAGGCCGAGTATGTCTTCCGCATCAATCACGGCAGCCAGCTCGGGCTGAAGAATCAGATCGAATACGAATTTGCCGTGTTGCGGGCTCTGTCCCGGTCAGGCGTTACGCCGCGCCCCTATTACTGTGACCCCGAACCGGAAATCGAAGGGCTTGGCAACGGCGTCCTGCTCATGGAGTACCTGCCGGGGCGTCCCCTTGAGTACGAAAAGGACTGGCGCACTGCGGCCTCGATTTTCGCTACGACCCACTCCCAGCCGGTAAGACAGCAATTGATCGAGCAAAGGAATCCGGTGCTTGATATCGCACGCGAAAGCAAAGGGTTGATTCACCGCTATCCCGAGCATCCCCTCACCAGAGAAAAGGATATTCTTCTCGCCTATCATGAAAAGGTCCTCCAGATGGCCGCCGAAGCAGAGGTGTTGTTTGCCAACGACCCGCCGGTTCTGGTCAATACGGAAGTCAATTCGCACAACTTCATCATCGACGACGAAAGCGGACGCGGCTGGCTCGTGGACTGGGAAAAGGCCGTTTTTTCAACGCGATATCAGGACCTCGCCCATTTTCTCGTTCCGACCACGACACTCTGGAAAACCGATTTCAGGTTCAGCGAAAAGGAACAGCGCCAGTTCGTGGCAACGTATCTGGAAGCGGCTTCGCTGGACACGGACATCGACACGGCCATGCGCTGCGTCGACATCATGCAGCAGACCATTCTCCTACGCGCCATGGCATGGTGTTACATGGCATACCATGAATATACCGAAAGTGACCGCGCCTTGAAAAACGCCGATACTTTTACCACCATTCAGAAATACCTGGACGAAATGGAATGTTTTTTCGAGCCGAAGACATAACCAGATCATTTGACGGCAGACCGGTTCTGCACGATGTCAGCTTTTCCGTGGGACAAGGTGACATCGTCTCGTTCATAGGACCGTCCGGCGTCGGCAAAACCACGCTGCTCAAGATAATCGCCGGACTGGACGAACCGGACTCCGGAAGACTGCACTTCAAGCAGCAACCGAGCCGAAAACATCCGGTCATCCTCGTGTTTCAGGACTACCTGCTCTTCCCGAACCTCACGGTCTTTGAAAATGCGGCATTCGGCCTGCGGGCGCGCAAGGTCACCGACAAGGAAATTGAACGACGCGTCATGGAACTGCTGGACCATTTCAAACTGGCGGACAGGCGGTCGCACTACCCGGCGGAACTCTCCGCAGGCCAGCAGCAGCGGGTCGCCATTGCCCGGGCCATGGTGGTCAACCCGGCCATGCTCCTCCTGGACGAACCATTTGCCAACCTCGACCGAAATCTTAAACTGAACACTGCAGAATTCATCCGTGACACGCAGAAGGAATTCGGCGTGACGACCATTGCCGTGACGCATGATCAGGAAGAGGCGTTCCTCATGTCCGACGCCGTGGGTGTCATACTCGACGGACACCTTGCCCAGTTCGCTCCGGCTGACAAAGTATATGCATCACCGGCCAGTCTGGACGTGGCGGAATTCCTCGGGCCGATCAACGTCCTGCCGCCGAAACTGGCAAAGCTTCTGGGCCTCAATCATGCAAAAAACGGCAACCACCTTGCCCGCCCGGAAAATCTGCGCATCGAACCCCACCCAGACGGATTCGGGACCATCGAACATGCCCTGTTCGTGGGACATTACACAAAATATGTTGTACAGATGGACGAAACTGCCCTGATCATATTTGACGCCGACAACAGTTTCAAACGAGGCGACAAGGTCAATCTGAGTCTGAAAAACCTCTAGGGGAACAGCATGAGACGCATCCTTGCCATTTTCATTCTGACATTCATCCTGATCGGATGCTCCGAGAAACCAAACAGAACCGACGGCAAAACCCTGCTTTCCCATAACTGGTCGAGCATTGTAAGTACGGCAGAAGGCAGCACGGTCCGATTTTACATGTACGGCGGTTTCGCTCACGTCAATCACTGGATTGACACCTATGTGGCTGACGAAGTCAAAAAACGTTACGGCATCACGCTGGTCCGGGTCCCCATGGATGCAGGGGTATTCGTGAACAAACTGCTCACCGAAAAAAGCGCCGGGAAACAGATCGGTTCCATTGACCTGCTCTGGGTCAACGGTGAGAATTTCAAGGCACTCAAGGAAGGCGAAGCCCTGTTCGGCCCGTATGCCGAAAAACTGCCCAACTTCGTGAAGTATGTGGACAAGGGACTCGCTTCCATTGACTTCGGTTTTCCCGTGGAAGGCTATGAAACACCCTACGGACGGGCACAGTTCGTCTTTGAATACGACTCGGCGCGCACCGCAAGCCCGCCCACGACCTTTGCGGAACTTGAAGACTGGGTAAAAGCCAATCCCGGCCTGTTTACCTACCCGCAACCACCGGACTTCACCGGCTCTGCTTTCATCCGGCAGGCCTTCTATGCAACCAGCGGCGGGCCGGGACAATTCATCGCGAAATGGCGACCCAAACTGTATGCCCAGCAGGCTCCGGCCCTGTGGGAATATCTGAATAAACTCAAGCCATATCTGTGGCAGGAAGGAAAGGCCTACCCCAAAAGTTCCGCCGAGCTCGACACCCTTTTCGCACGCGGAGAAGTGGCCATCAACATGTCCTACCATCCGCTCCATGCCCAATCCAAGATACTGGACAGCTCCTACCCGAAATCCGTCCGCACTTTCGTCATGACCAAAGGCTCCATCTTCAACCTGCATTTCACAGCCATCCCGGAGAATGCTCCCAACAAGGCCGGAGCCATGACGGTCGCGAACTTCCTGCTTTCACCGGAAGCACAGCTTGCCAAATTCGATCCGAAAAACTGGGGAGACTTCCCGGCCATCGAAGTCAGCATGCTACCCCAAAAGGAACAGGCCGAATTCAGGGCGGTTGATCTGGGTAAAGCAACCGTGTCACTCGAAAAGCTTTCCTTGCAGGCGGTGCCGGAAATCCCGGCACAGTATCTGGAAGCACTGGAAAAGGACTGGGAAGAACATGTCCTCAGGCAATAGGCCGAGCCGGACGTTCCTGAAACTCTCGCCCCTGCTCGTACCGTTTGTCGCGCTGTTCATGGGCGGCCTGTTCATGGCCGTGGCCCAGTCCCTCGGCTTTTTTCTGCCCATCCCTTACGAGGGCGGTATTTTCGACGCTTACCGGGAACTGTTTCGTCCCCATATTCTGGCTTCGGCAGGCCACTCCCTGTGGGTTGCCGCCGTCTCCTCGACTCTGGCCGTATCCATCGGCTCAATCATGGCCTACCAGATATGGCAATTGCCGGAACGTTCCGGACGCATGGCTATCATATACAAGATTCCACTCACTCTGCCGCACATAGCAGTGGCATTCATCATACTCGTTTTCCTGAGCCAGTCCGGCGTATTCGCCTCCATAGCCCACCAACTCGGGCTGGTGAAGACCGTCCGGGACTTTCCTCCCCTGCTCCATGGCACAGGCGGAGCGGGCATGATTCTGGCCTATGTGTTCAAGGAAGTCCCATTCGTCATCATCCTCGCCCTTGCCGTACTCCGGCGCATGGACCCACGGCTTGTGGAAACCGCCCGCATGCTGGGAGCGAAGCCCACAGCCGTATTCCTTCGCGTGGTCATTCCCCACATGCTTCCAGCGCTTCACACCGCGTTCATTATCCTGTTTCTCTACGGTTTCGGGGCCTTTGACATCCCCTTCCTGCTCGGCGAAAGCTCGCCCGCCATGCTCAGTATCGAAACATACAATCTCTATTTCCGTCGCGATCTGGTCAATCGGCCCACAGCCATGGCCATCCTTGTCTGCATGTTCCTGTTTTCAGCCGTGTTCATCGTCCTCTACACCCGCATAGCCGCCCGAATCAGCGGAAAGGACCGCAAACTGTGAAAACGCGTATTGTCCTTTTCACCATCGCAGTATTCTCGCTCCTGCCGCTCAGTGTTCTCGCACTGTACGCCGTGGCTCCGGGTTGGCGGTTCCCCGATGTGATTCCAGCCGAGTTCGACCTGCGGGCAGTACACTATCTGCTCTCACAGGCAGGCCCCGTCTCCCGGCACATGTTTTCCTCACTCGGCTATTCCCTGCTCACCGTTGCGCTGACCTTCATCATCTGCATCGCCCCGGCTCACCACTTCGCCCGATATGACTTCAAGGGGAAGCCCCTGCTCGAAGGCCTCTTCCTCGCCCCGGCGCTGGTTCCGTCCATGACCTTTTCCATGGGCATCCACTGGCTGTTCATCAAGACGGAACTCGTTGACACATTCCCCGGAGTGGTGCTGGTACTGACGATTTTCAGCTACCCCTACATGCTCCGTGCCCTGACCGCCGGATATCAGGCATTCGGAAAGGAATATGAACTCTGCGCACGCAATCTCGGCGCGACTCCGGTGCAACGGTTCCTGCATGTGGAACTCCCCCTGCTCATGCCGTCGGTCATCGCAGGCGGTTCCGTAGTCTTTCTGGTCGCATTCTCCGAATACTTCCTCGTCTTCCTCATAGGCGGAGGTGCCGTGGATTCCTTTACAGGCTACCTGTTCCCCTACCTCGTCTCGTCAGACCGCAGCACAGGGGCGCTCATGACCCTCGTCTTTCTGACAGTTCCCATCCTTCTGTTCATATTCATTGAAATCGGCATTTCCCGCACATACCGCAGGCGCGGCATATACTGACACGACCATGAAAAAAGGGCCGCGACACAATGCCGCAGCCCCCTTCATTTTCACATTTTTCTATCGCTACTTTTTCAATGCGATGCTCCACTGACGGAATATCTGCGGATATTCGAGCACGCTTGAATCCCCGTAAAACGGTAGGCTATACACCGCACCATTCTTGATGGCCGGGATATTCGCCAGAGCAGGGTTCTTTTTCATCGCCTTGTGCAGGGCAAGCTGCACGGCAAAACCGTTGCCCGTGGCAACAATCACGTCGGGATTGGCCTTGTCGATTCCACCGAGCCGACCGGCAGAGACATGCCCTTTGCTGATCTTCATGGTGTCGGTGATCATATCGCCCGCGACGTTGGCGCATCCAAGCGGCCCGAGAATATACTGATCGGTATAGCCGCCCGGAGCCTCGATACGCAGGAAGGTCTTGCCCGACGACGTGGAGTAGTTGCCGTTGATGACGAGTACACGCTTGCCGAGTCCCCCCTTCGCCAGAGACGCTTCCACCTTCTTCATGGAAGCTTTGTACTTGCCGATGATCTTGTCTGCCTTGTCCTGCATGTCAAACAGAGCTGCAGCTTCCCGGACGGCTGCGGGGATACCCTTGGAGAAATCCACATACTCGATAGTTATACCAGGTACGTCCTTGACCAGATCAGCCACGTTCACAGGGTTGACATTCTTTTTGTACAGACAAAACTTGACGCTCTTTTCCAAAATCAAGCGTTTGATGCCACGCTCTTTCATGAAATCGGGAATCGTTTTGGGAAACTTTTTGAGTACGCGGTTCGGGCAACCAAGCACCTGAGTCGCCAGCCGCAAGGCAGGAGCCTTGTCGGGCCACATGGACAGGCGCACGGCCATGCCCTCGGGGACGACACCAAGTTTGAGAGCGACATCAACCAGCCTGTCACCGACCATCACGGCCTTGATCTGGTCTGGTTTTTGGGCAGGCGAGGCATATGCGCCTGTCAGGCAAAAAAAAGCGGAAAGGCAGCAAAGGCACAACGCCGTGAACAGAATTCGTATTTTTCTCATTTGTATTCTCCGAGGGTGTTAGAAGCTGTAACCGAGACGGCCTATGACCTGAAAGCTTTCACCCAGCGCATACTTTCCGTTGCGCTCGGGATTGGCATGGTCTCCGTTCAGGTTGCGGTAAATGACAATGGGTGCGCCGACAGAAAAGTGGCACTTGTCGGTAATTTTCCAGTGCACGCCGGGGGTCAGGTAAATGGTGTGGCCGCCGGTGTTGACGGTCATGGAATGATCATACTTGTGACGGGCCTGATCCACGCCATTCAACTCGATTTCGAGGTCAAACAGCTTGTTCAGTGCATATCCGTAACCAAAGTTGTACTTGAACTGATTCCCCTTGCGCGAACCGTGCGACCCCTCGCCGGGGAGCGTGTACATGAAATGGGCATCCAGCCGGGAACGTCCGAGGAACTTGGTCGCGCCCAGTTCAAACTTGGGGTCCCAGGACCCGGTGCCGAGCTGCGCGCCGGGACCGAGATACTTGTGCGTGTTGGAAAACGGAGGCCCGTTCTGACGGTCCGCATCACCGGTCGGCATTTTCAATCCCGCGCCGAAGGCAAGGTTGATCCAGTCACCCTTGCGCTGGCTCATGAGCGCGTACCGGCCCATGACCACGACGTCTCCAAGCCCGGAGACACTGTCCGTGTCAGCATGCACAGGCGGATTGCCCGCCTTGCGTTTGAACTCCTTGTCCCAGAAAGGAACCATGATCCGTGCGTCGAAGTTTTCGAACAGACCGGCCTTGGCCGTGAGCTGCACCTGCTGATTCACGCGGTCATACTTGCCGCCGTAATTGCCGGTCATCCGCTCGCTGCCGTCGTACAGCTCGTCCTTGTGAACGTACTTGTATTTGACGCATGCGGTCACCTTGCCCTTGGGAAGCACGGTACCGCCAGACATGTTGATCGGACCGAGGCACTTCAGCGGTTTGGTGTCCGGCCTGTCCTTCAACTTCTGCTCCGAATCCGCACCTCCGCCCATGACCGGACCGGCATAGGCATACCGTGCGCCCCCGGCCAGCAGCATGACGGCCATGCACACCATTACTGTCACTAATCGTTTCAAAACTATCTCCTCATTGCTTTTCTCCGCCACCCCCTTCCCAAACGGTGGAACGGTCATGAATATGAAATTCATTTTCAACAGATTGCTCCACTAATAATAAATATATCCCGCTGTCAACACTGTGTTTTCTTGAAAGCTATATAGATTAAGATTTAGAAAAACTCTTCTTGAGACACATTTTCAATCACAACAAAACGGCTTCGCGCCCCTTTTGGTGAACACATCAAGCACAGCACAAAATAACTCTATGTATTCAAGTAGTTATAAGCAACAAACCTTCATCCAGATACGTTGTACCCAAAAACTCAGTCCACCGACGCCCCCAAACAAACGGGCGATTGACAACAACTGCCAATCGCCCGTTCAGATTTTTTTTGATAAAAAATGACTTTTTCTGAAAATCATCCCCTGAAAGCTGATTACCGCAACAAAGGGAGTGGCGGGCCCTCTCGCCAGAGGGGGGAGAGAAGAGGTCCGAAGGCCCGCCGGTCTCCTGTTTCCAGCAATACTTAATGCGCCGGATGCGGCTGTTTCCTCTCATTGGGAACAAGTACGACGAGTGTCGCCGTCTGCTTGAGCTGAAAATACTCCTGCTTCTTTTCTTCAGGGGCATCGGTCTTGATGAAATATCGAATGAACCAGCGACCCGAATGATTGAACGGGACCTTGATCGTGTCCCCTTCTGCCGAGGTTTTCGGCAGTGCCATATCCTCGGATTCAGTGGAATATCCACCATAGGTGGCGTCCCACTGGCCTATTCCCTTGTACGGTTTGCCGTAACGATAAACCTGCAAGGTCAGCACATCACCGACACGCAACGCCGTGGGGTCCTGCATGGGGACCAGTTCCAAAGGCATGCCCACGCGGGCCTGATATTTTCCGTCCGGCTCGCCGCAACGCACGTACGATTTTGCATACTGCTTGCTGTACAGGCTCTTGAGAACTTTCGAGGCCTTGTCCACGATGGCGCTCAAGGGCTTGATCGTGCTGCGGTCACGCCCTTTCCTGTCCACCCATTTGGTATAAAAACCGGGATTGGTTTCCGCTGTCAGAACATATGCACCGGGCGCGTCATACTCGACCATGTAGGATTGCAGACACGTCTCATCACGCAAGGTGATGTCAGTCCCTTTGCCGGTTGGGTCGTAGACCTTCACCAGAGCAAGTTTTTTCCTCCGCACACCGTCATCCACAGGGAAATGATGCCCGTAACAGAAAAAGAGCGGCGTCTTCTTGCCCTCGGAAACCCGGTGACGACCGGACTGGATGAACATGGAATGAGCGGAAGCGATATCCGCCCACAGGATCAACGTTGCAACGGCAAACGCCAGAAACATCAACGGACACACAATTGTTTTTTTCAGAAAAGTCATACTACTTTGGTGGGTTAAGTTCTTTTGGGAATGGCGCGAATTCAATTCTCCACGAAACACCTTCATGACAATTTCGGTCTATTCACATCAGGTGCGGCAGGCCGCCAACCGGCCTGCCGCACTACTCGAGAGGTTCACCTTTCTGGAGAGGTGATTCGGACTATTTCATATCTTCGGCCTTGATCCAGAGAACGGCATCCTGACCAAGTTCCTTGCCCTTGTATTCGGTATCCGGGCCGACGCCGAGAGCGGCGAAGCCCCACCATCCGGCCTTGGGAATACCGAAAGTGATATAACCGTCGGCATCGGAGAAGATGGTCTGGGTGACAAAAGCATCATGCGGGTATTCCACGGAAGACTTCGCAGGCATGGAGTTGGTCTTCAGGTTCGGCATGTGGCTCATGTATTCGACCTCGACCTCGGCACCGGCGACCGGCTTGCCGTTGGACAGGACCTGTCCCTTGAACACGTTGCCGGTCCACATGCCGTAAGGCTTGATAAGCGGAACGATTTCGCAGGGAAGACCAACGGGTTCGGCCCAGTTGCCCGGGATGCCGCCGACATTCAGAATCAGCTTGGTGATCTGCTGCATGTACAGGCCTTCTTCCTTTTCAAAGTAATAACCGGGCTTCATGACGAAGACATAATCACCCATGGAACGAACGACTTTTTTCGGAATCACGGCAGAAAAGGCAGCCGCTTCAGAGTGAGGATTTTTCCAGGTGATCTCTTTCAGATACCCTTTCAAGTCGGTTTTCTTGACTTTGGAATCGCCGCGCTGGCTCAGGACGTAGAACTCTTCGACTCCACCCATGTCCATCATGTGTCCAGCCTCGGCAGGATGGGAAAAAAGGATACGCATATCGAGATCAGTTCCCTTATCCAGCGCAATCTCGGGTGTATACACGACCATGAAGTGTGCAAAGGCGGAACTGACGACGGTCATGACGCAGATAGCTGCCAAAATGGGTATGAAACGCTTTCTCATCAAAAATCTCCTCAACGTTGAAAATGACTTTTATTATCAAACTATGGACTGTAAAAAACACAGAACAGGCCGACCCTGTCCTGTGTCAGGACATCCGCTTTCTATTCGACGATATCCGCACCGTTGATTTCAACAGCGTGTCCCTCGCCTGCGTCAAAGACAACAGCGTAATCACCTGCGGGCTTGTCAAAGGTAAATTCGCTGTCTTCGTTCATTTTGCCGTCGATCAAGTTTTTGCCGTCGGCATTCTTGACGTGCATCTTCACACCAGCCGCGGAAGAGCCGTCGGAGAACCCGCCTTCGCAGGTAACCGTGTTGTCACCGTTATCAAAGCAGCTCATGAGCGGGCTGTGGGCAAAAGCCTGTCCGGCAAAGGCCATCAGGGCGGCAAGGGTCAGTACAATCATCATCTTTTTCATTTTCTACTCCTCCTTGAGAGCAATTCATTATTAACAAGTCTCAGTAGTCGCTTTGACACTGGATTTAACTTCCTTTTCCTCAGGCGTCGGGATCAGGGCCATGCCGATGGTGGCTGCCACGCACAATGCATAGAACGCCCACATGGCCTGGAAACCGGTCAAACCGAGCAGGGTCCCTCCGGTGAAGACCAGACTGGAGACAAACAAACCGAGAAGCGTCTGGTAGCCGATGGAAAACAGCATCCACTTTGTTGAATTGGCCTGATGCCGAACCATGATGGAGGCAGGGACGCACGGCGGATACAATGCCATGAAGAGCATGAGCGCCAAGGCGTGCAGCGGAGTAAACCCGCTCTCCCCGGCCTTCATGCTGTCCTGCACAGACTGTCCGGAGTCGTCGATGCCGTAGATGGAACCAAGGGTGGCTGCGGAGTTTTCCTTGGCAGCAAAGGCCGACAGGAGCGCAATGTTGATACGCCAGTTGAAGCCAGCCCATTGGGTGACCGGCTCAAGCGCACGGCCCATGGAACCGAGGAAACTCTTCTCAAACCGCTCTGCACGCATCTCGCGCCGCAGTTTCTTGCGAACCTTGATGACTTTCTTGAGAGCCTTGTTCAGTTTCTTCCCGTCTTTGCCGACACGCTTGACCACAGCGTAATACACAGGATTCTTCGCCTCGAACTCGGCGTTGACCGCGGCAGACTTCTCTTTGTCCTTTATTCCCCGTTTAGCCTGCTTCAGAGCTTCACCGAACAGGATGACGTCAGTGACATTGGCTTCGGTGATCTGCCCTGTGTACTGGGTCTTGTTCACCTGCTTGACAAATGTGGTCACAGCCTTGTCTCGAACGCCGTCGAAATGAGCCCGACGCTCCTCGGACAACCCCGGAAAGTTGATGAGCACGAATACCACCACGGCCACGGCTGCGACCACGGTGACAATCTTTTTCATGAACAGCCAGATGCGTTCGGTAGCACGGCGCAACACCCCGGAAATGGTAGGGACATGGTAGGGAGGCATTTCCATGATAAACGGCGCACTCGCACGTTTTCTGAGTACCGTCATGGAAAGCAGCTTGGCCACAGGCAACGCCATGAACAGGGTCACGGTCGCAATAAAGAACATGGCAAGCCCGCCGACATCGGCGAAATAGGCACCGATCAGAATGAGATACAGCGGCACCTTGGCAAGGCAGTTCATCATGGGAACGATGAGAATAGTTGCCAGCCGAGCCCGTTCATCCGGGATGGCCTTGGTGGCCATGACGCCGGGAATGGCGCATCCCCCCACGTACACGCCGCCGAGAATCATGGGCAGCGTGGACTGCCCGTGCAACCCGAAACGGCGGAACAGGCGGTCAAGAATGAAGGCCATGCGCGGCATGTATCCGCTGTCCTCAAGAACAGCTATGAGCGCGAACAGCAGAAAGAAAATCGGCAGGTAATTGAGAATGGCCGTTATCGACTTGACCACCCACACGCTCAATGAACGCAGAAGCGGATCAGTCAGAAAACCGGCCTGCGGCAGTATGTCGGCAACAAAGTTTTCCAAGCCGCCCCAAATGGGCCAGACCTCGATGGCGAGCCAACCGCCGAATACTATGGAGACCTCATACAGTATGAACAGGATGGCTATCAGAATGATCGGGCCGAGGTATCGGTTACAGACATACCTGTCAGCGAGATCGGAGATGCTGCGATAGCGCTCTTCCGGCAGAGCCACGGTTTCACGAGCCATTCTGGCGCAAAGGCCATGCCGGACAAAGGCGATATGCCGCTCAACGGCATTGTCGTTCTGCTCCTTGAAGCGTTCCCGGCAGGTTTCCGTATGCGTGAGTACCCGTTCAAAATCAGGATGCGTCCGCCTCAGCAACTCAACGGCCTCGGAATCCCCTTCAAGCAGTTTGATGGCAAACCACCGAACCGGATACTGGACGCTGAGAACCGGGTCCTCGGCCAGCATGCCCTCCAGTTCGGAAATGGTCTCCTCAAGCGGACCGTAATCCACTCTGAACGCTTTCTCCGGCCAATTCGCAGCCAGCCTGCTGACAGCCTCCCGCAGCGCATCATCGCCAATGCCCTTCTTGGCCGTCGTCGGTACCACCGGAGCACCAAGCAGATTTTCCAGCTTTTCGACGTCAAGGACCTGTCCCCTGCGCTCGGCCACATCCATCATGTTCAGGTTGAGAATGGTCGGAACCTCCATCTCAAGCAGTTGCAGCGTGAGATAGAGGTTGCGCTTGAGATTGGAAGCATCGGCGACGTCGATCACCACACCGGGGTTGTCACCCAGCAAAAAATCACGGGCCACACGTTCTTCAAGGGAATAGGAAGTCAGGCTATACGTACCCGGCAAATCGACCAATTCCACACGAGCTTCGCCCAGATCAAAAAAACCGGTTTTCTTTTCAACGGTCACACCGGGATAGTTGGCCACATGCTGGCGGGCACCGGTGAGCATGTTGAAAACGGTAGATTTACCGCAATTGGGTTGTCCGGCAAGGGCAACAAGAAGATTTTTTGTCCCCATTACCCATCCACCTCGATATGTTTCGCCTCGTTATGCCGAATGGAAACATGGTAGCCGTCAAGATGAAGCTCAACAGGATCAACCAGCGGCGCGTTGCGTACAATTTCAATCTCCGCTCCCGGGTAAAACCCGAGATCCATCAGTCGCTGGCCAAGAGAGCCGTCCACGGTAATATCGGACATCACGCACCGAGTTCCCGGTTTCAATTCATCAAGAGTCATATGTTCACCTTATATATGTAGAAATATATCAGCAGATAGAATCATCATCAGGCCACAAGCACCTTTTCCGCGATACCGCGTTCGACCATGACCCGTCCCTCTCCAACCGACACGATCATGGGACCGTTGCCGTTGTTCAGAACGTCCACTTCGACACCGGGAATAATCCCCATGGACTCCAGACGATTCCGCGCCCTGAATCCGGCAGCCACAGCCACGACAAAGGCCGTCTTTCCCGGAATCACGGACTTCAGTGTTTTATGCGTTTGCATGCGGTTCCCCCCGTAATGCATTTTTGCGTTGCAATTGATAATGAATTTCGGTATCAGTGATAGGCGTTGGGGCACAAGAGGTCAACAAAAAAAGCCAATTGAAACACAGTCTCAACAGCAGCTTCATAAAGCCCTATATTGACCACTAATTGAGAAAGAGAATCAAGAACCACTCTGAAAACGTACGGAACCCGTCCAAAACGGAACTGAGAAACATGAAAGAAGCTCTCAAATCATTCAAAGACTACCTCTCAACCAACCGCCTCAAGCTCACACAGCAAAGGCTTCTCATCTTCAAGGTATTCATGAGCGATGATGAAGAAATGAGTTCGGAACAACTCCTTGATGCGGTGCAGGACATAGACGAGACAGTCAGCCGCTCCACCGTCTACCGCACCGTCAAACACCTGCACAACGCGGGTATTGCCAGATGCCTCCATCGCAGCGACGGTTCAACCCACTATGAACCCATGGGGGACCACTACAGCCAGATGATCTGTGAACGATGCGGGAGAAGCATCCCGATCAAGAATCCGTACATAGACTGTCTGCAACAGGAAACAGCACGGCAACAAGGGTTCATCCTCTTTCGCTACCAGACCGTTTTTTACGGACTTTGCAGCCGATGCAGTGAACAGCCGTACCCTTCAAAAATGAAAACAGCCTGCCAGACTGACAGGCAGTAAGGAGAAAACATGACATTTCGAACATCCATCAACAGCAAGGACAATCCCCGCGACATGCTCAAACGAGGACTGAAATCCATGTTCACCAATTACGAAATGGAGAAACAGTCAGCCACGCCGGTTGATACCGAGGAAAGACGCGACAAGAAAAAGGCAGCATAACCGTCGCGGCGGCAGCACAACCTGCCGCCCCATATTTCGGCAGGCATGCGGGATGTCACCGGTCCCGCTCCGCCTGCAACAGTCCATTCCCCGAAAAGAGAGGGGCGGGTAATCCCGCCCCTCTCGCTGTGTTGAGAGCAAACAAAAAAGTCCCCGCGAATATTCAAACGCGGGGACTTTCTTTTATACTGATAATTTATCTTCAGCAGCCTACTTGCCGAACGGGCACTTCGGGAACGAACAGTGGGTGCATTCCATGCACATGCCGCCGTTGCCGATACGCGCCAGATCCGTTCGGGTCACATCCAGTCCGGCCAGCAGGCGCGGCAACAGCAGATCGAGACTCGTATGCTTGTGGAACAGGGCGCATGCCGGGACTCCGAGCGTCTGCACGTTTCTTATCTTGCCGAGCAGGGTCATGGCACCGGGCAGAATCGGCGCGCCGTGCAGGATGTCGATCAATCCGGCATCCAGCAGGCCGAGGCGGGTGACGTCATCCGGGTCCACAGACAGTCCCGCAGTGGTGATGATGAGGTCACAGCCATCATCCACAAGGGAATTGGCTGCCGCCGCAATGCGCTCCCGATCATCCGGGCAGATGATCGTCTTTTCAATCTTGCTGCCCAAAGACGCGAGCTTGGCTTCGATAATGCCTTCAAACCTGTCCTGAATCAGCCCGTCAAAGACTTCGTTACCGGTAATAAGCACACCGGCTTTTGCGGCACGCAGAGGCTGGACGCTGAATACCGGGCCGTCTTCCAGCACGCGCATGGCGTTTTCAAAATCAGTGCGTTGCAGATACAGCGGAATGGCCCGGGTTCCGGCCACACTGACATCATTGGAGACAAGTGAAAAACCTTTTCTGCTTGCAGCCATGACGCCGGGGACATGATTGAATGCTTCAAGGCGGCGGGCATCCACGACCAGCATTCCCGCGGCCTTGGACACTATCTCCACCTTGCCCTCGCTGGGTTCGGCCTTGGCTGCCACATTTTCGCCGCACATGGCGGCGGCAAAGCTTCGGGCACAGTCGTTTTCGTGCACCCAGCCTTCGCCAACATCGCCTTCGGCCACATAGACCGAATTCTTGCCGATACGCTGGAGACGGCACAGGTCGCCGACTTCGAAGGTATGGCCTTTCTTAAAGGCAGGGCCTTTGCTCTTGCCCGGTTCGATGCGGGTCATGTCATGCAATGCCTCTTCGCCGACAGCCTCTTCGATGGGAACGGACTTGATGGCTTCCGGCACCTCGATGGGAGTCGTTTTGGTCAACGACTGGACATACGGCGTCTCGCCCTGACAGGCACGGCAGATGGCTCCGTGAAATTCCGGGTACGGCTCGCCACAGACCGGGCAGTCGATAATGCCGCCCTTGCTGCGTTTCTTCATGGTTCGCTTGGTTACCGTAATGCGCTCGACATTGCAGACCGAGGCCCCGGCCATGGCAATCTGGCGTTGCAGAAGCGGTGTGTCCTGCTCCGGTTTGGGTTTGAGCTTGTAGAGCCAGGTCCTGAACTCGCCGTACTCCTCCAGCTTCTTCGGGCAGACACTCACGCGCACGCCCTCGCCGGTATGCTTGTCATACAGAGAAACAGCGTATCGTCCGAGATTGACCACCTTGAGCCAGCCGTTGCCGATGGTGCAGGGAGTGAGCATCTGCGCCGCATCGGGCAGACACCACGGAGTCTCCGCGAGGACCTCGTACAGGACGTCGTCAGCCATAAGTGCCTTGGCCGCCTCCACCATATACCCGCCCAACATCAGTCCCGGAGCCGGATAGTTGTGAAAAAGCGTAGCCATATCCCTGAATTCTTTATAGCTGTACTGCCCGATCGGCAGTTCATCGCCTCTGATTTCGTATGCCTGATCTCCCATGAAAGAGCCTCCTGTGCAAAATTTCCTTCTGTATAACCAAACAATGATCGGAAATAAAAAAGTCCCTGCCATTTTAGATCATTGTCCACCAAACGTCGCCGCCGGACCCTCTGTTTCCAACACATTCCGAACTTCGGAGCGCGCCGGAAACCCTTCCCTATTTTGCGGAACCCTTACCCCAAAAGACTCAAATGGTGAAATGGAAAGATCATGTTAACAATTTCACATAATAAAATGAGCTCTTTTTTGGCCTCGTCCTGCAGATTGACAGGAGAGCAAGGGCTGGAATAGTGTTTTTGTTACTGAGGACTTCTTTTTTTCCCTAAAATAGAGGCACCATGCAGATTCGCACCCTGATAGTTGATGACGAAGCACCGGCTCGTAACGAGCTGGCCTATCTGCTCGCCAGTTACCCGGATCTCGAAATTCAGGAAGCCCAGACTGCGGCAAGTGCGCTCGAAATCATCCGCAACGACTCACCCGACCTCGTATTTCTGGACATCCAGATGCCGGAACGGGACGGGTTCGACGTCCTGCGGGAGGCCCGCTGTCTTCCCAATCCTCCCTTGTTTGTTTTTGTCACCGCATATGACCAGTACGCTGTCCGCGCCTTTGAAAAAAACGCCGTGGACTATCTTCTCAAACCGATCGCCGCAGAACGATTGCAGATGAGTATTGAACGAGTCCGGGAAATTCTCGGCAGAAAGGATCGGGAAAACGACTCTCAACCGGAACTGCAAGAACTGCTGAATACGGTACAGAAAGGTCAGGCCCTGCCTCGTCTCACAGTTGAACGCAATGGCCGCATTCAACTCATCGACTACGATGACATCGTTTATTTCGAATTCAGTGACCGCAAGATCATAGCTAACACCCGCGAAGAAAGCTTCCCCTGCCACGGGCTGACCGCCCTTGATGAAGTGGAAGCACGTGTCACCTCGCTCCCCTTCCTGCGCATCAACCGCAGCACCGTGGTCAACCTCAACAAAGTCCGTGAATTCACCCCGTGGACCGGCGGGAAATACTGCCTCGTCCTCGACGACGACGCATCCACCGAACTCACCCTCAGCCGAAGCCGCGTCCGGGAATTCAAACAACGGCTCGGACTCTGATTCCGCTGTCCCTGTAAAATTGACATGCTCGAATACATTCTCAATCTTCTGGTGACATTGGTTGGTCGCTTCGGAGCCATGCTCGCCATCGGTCTGTTCGTGCTCACGCTGTCGCCGCTTGGCAAACTCGGGGTGAACAGGCGGCCCGAGAAAAAATACCGTCTCATGCTCGCCGTCATTTTCGGCCTGCTCGGCATCATGGGCACCTACGGCGGCGATATCGTATTCGACTCCTACGCCAATCTGCGCGGAGTCTATGTCATCACAGGCGGATTGCTCGGCGGACCGATTGTGGGATTCGGAGCCGGGCTCATCGCGGGAGGACACCGTTTTCTCATCGACATCGGCGGCTTCAGCACCATCCCATGCAGTCTGGCGACACTCATTGAAGGTACGGCAGCCGGATACGTTTCACTCCATCTCAAGGGGAACAATCTCAACTGGCGGGCGGCATTGCTGGTCGGCCTTGTCGGTGAAACCATCCATCAGATCATGGTTCTGTCCATGGCAAAACCATTTGAACAGGCCTTGGAACTGGTCAAGGTCATCGCCCTGCCCATGATTGCGGTCAATACCTTTGGCGCGGTCCTGTTTGTCCAGACCCTGCACCTGCTGTTCGAGTACCGAAGCAAGCGAGACTCCAGCCGCATCAGCCAGATCATGGCCATTGCCAACAAGACCGTCGCTCATTTGCGGTCCGGCCTGAATCAGGAATCAGCTCTGGAAACCGCCCGCATCATCTGGGAGCGCGTCCCTGTGGCCGCAGTCGACATAGCCAGCACAACAAAAGTTCTCACGCACCTCGGAGTTGGGGATGACCACCATCTGCCCGGAGAACCCCTGCGAACCAAGGCGACCAAAGACGTCCTTCGCACCGGCACTCCCCTCTTCCTGCGGTCAAAAGAAGACATCGGCTGCGACGATCCCGACTGTCCGCTGACCTCGGCGGTCATCGTGCCCATGCGCAAGGGCGACCGCATCGTCGGCTGCCTCAAATTTTACGGAACCGAAGACATTCAGCTTCACACAACTCACTTCGAACTCGCCAAAGGGCTGGCAGGACTTTTTTCCACCCAGCTTGAATTGCAGGACATTCAGACAAAAAACCAACTGCTTGCACGGGCGGAAATCCGTCGGCTCCAAACCCAGATCAACCCGCATTTCCTGTTCAATGCGCTGAACACCATCGGCTCGTTCTGTCGTACCAAACCGGAACGCGCACGCTCCCTGCTCTCCGAACTCGCCATGTACATGCGCCGCAATCTCGACGCTGGTGACGGATTCGCCCGTATCGGATCGGAACTCGACCAGATTCGCTCCTATCTGGAAATCGAACAGGCCCGTTTCGGTGACCGGGTTCGCAGCCACTGGCAACTGGAACCCGGCGTCGAAGACATCAAGATACCGTCACTCATCATCCAGCCTCTGGTGGAAAACGGCGTCAAGCACGGCATTCTCGGCCGCGATGAAGGCGGCACCATCTCCATAACCATAGGTCGCCATAACGGATTGCTCCGGGTGGACATCGAAGATGACGGAGTCGGCATGGATGCCGAAACCCTGCGCGGCGTGCTGCTGAGCGAAGGCGACTTCGCCGGAGACGATCACATCGGGGTCCGGAACTGCAATCAACGACTTGAACAGATTTACGGCCCCGCCCACACCCTGTCCATCTCCAGCCGTCCGGGCGAGGGAACCCTCGTTTCGTTTACGATTCCCAGCTGATTTCATTGCTCCCTCAAGGCACTGTTTTGATCTGATTCATGTCTTGGACACTGCCCCCAAAATATGCTTATTGACTTTTCCATAAAACACGCAGGCCTCCATCCGAGGAGTGAAGCGATATCGCGCTGTTTGTTTTACTATAATAAGAGAAGCGGACCATCATACAGTTTTATACTTAATCAGACCGACAGGTCATTCCTTTTACGGTGAGGGGATACCATTGCAACTTTCAGACATGATTCGACAAGCTCACTTATTAAGGCCAAATTCTTTTCCCAATTCACACAGTCTTGCCATCGTCTGCTATGCCGAAGCCTTGAAAGACATACCGGATTCCTTTTGGGAAACAGCCAAAGCCGCTTATCTCATCGACCATAACCCGGCTGTTCACGACTTTTTCGAAAAGCCAGACTCAAACAGTTCATTCCGGCTCCCCCTGCATCCCTTGAAGGACCTGGAAGAAAACTATTCCTGTGATGTTGCTTTCTTTCATCCTCACTATACTTACAGCTTGTTAGTCGCGCCAGCCCTGCGCTTGCTTCCATTGGGAATTGAATCCTTTTATAACTGCATGCCGATCCCATACAACGTGGGCATAACAACGACTCATATTCCTGATTATTATACGTCCAACCAGAAAAACCTCGAGGACACGTTCCAACGCCTTCAGGACGAAAAGAGCAAACGGATTTTCGCCTCGCGCATCCGGGCACTGGAAACCGGAAACGTCGGGTATGTCGAACTGTCAGAATACCCGGAGTATTTCCATCCGGAGGTACAGCCTGCAAACGGAGACATCGTCATTGACGGCGGTGTTTCGGCAAATATCCGTCCACAGGTCATGTTTTCAAACGCCGTCGGCGAAAAAGGAAAGATATACGGGTTCGAACCTGACCCGGTCGGACTCTGCGAAGCCAACGACCAACTGGAAAAGACTCAGGCAAATGAAAATTACAAACTTATTCCGCTTGGACTGTGGGACAAGAAAGACACACTCTTTTTTGAACTCAATGGTCAGGGAACACATGTTGATACAACCCAGAATACCCATTCGGTGAGATGCGACGTTGTCTCCATAGATGAGTTCGTCAGTTCAAGCCGTATCAAGAAAGTGGATTTCATAAAGCTGGACGTGGAAGGAGCTGAAGCCAATGTTTTAAAAGGGGCTCTCAAAACAATTTCCAGGTTCAAGCCCAAACTGGCTATTTCCATCTACCACGAACCTCAGGACCTGTATTACCTTCCAAGGCTCATCCACGAAATCGATGCGCAATACGATTTTTTCTTAGGCCAGCACCACCCGACACTGCACGAAACGATTCTGTACGCAAAACCGCGTGCATGACCTCAAGAATTCCATTCCCCGCCGCAATCACGTCAAAACCGACAAGAACCAGAAACACAAGACGTTCATGCCGCAAGCATGAACGACTTGTGTTTCATGGGTTGACAAAGATTAATCAACCGATTAATTAATAGACATGACCAAGAAGGAACTCATCTTCCACGCTGGCGCAAAACTCTTTGCCGAACGTTCATACGACACCGTAGGAATCCGCGACATAGCCAATGAAGCTGGCGTCAACAGCGCCATGATTTCATATTATTATGGCGGAAAAAGCGGCCTGCTTCGTGACATCTTTATCCGATTCTCATCACTCATCATGGGAAGCATAGAACCTGTTCTTGAAAAGACGACTGACATCAATCAGATGGGCACTCATACAGCGAAAAGTCTTCTGACAAGCGCACGGGCCAACAGGGACATCTACCTCGTCGGACTGAAGGAATTCAATCGCCGCAGAGATGAACTGGTAGACCTTCGGGATGAACTTCAGGAAAGAGGCTGGGCAAACTTCTCCCACACACTTGATCGACTGGGACTGACTCACAAGGGCGACAACGACTACGCCGACATGACCTTCACAGTCGTCATAGGCATGGTTTTCTCTGACTACCTCCTTGGCGGAGGGACGTACATTGATGATGACACCAAAGTTGAAAAGTATACCAACATCGTCACAACCATCCTGAGACACGGATCAGCCCACCTCTGGAAGTAATTTTTTTTACACATCGACTAATCAACTGATTGATTAGTTTGTTCAATGGAGGAACCATGAGAAAGGAAATCATATTCTGTCTGCTGACAGTGCTTTTGCTTGTCGGCTGCAAGGAAGAAGTCAAGAAGATCCAGCCGATTCGACCGGTCCGGGTCTTCAAGGTCGAAGGCCATGCAAAACCGGAAATGAGGACATTCCCCGGCAAGGTAAAGGCGACACGGGAGGTCACCCTGGCTTTCCGCGTACCGGGACAGATCGTCGAATTGAAGGTAAAAGAAGGCGACTTCGTCAAAAAGGGCCAACTTATAGCCCAGCTGGACCAACGGGATTTTCAAGCCGCTGTTGCTGATCTCGAAGCCAAGATTATCGGCGCTCAATCCGTGCTGAACGAAGCAAAGCTCAACATCGAAAGAAGCCAGAAACTCATTTCTGGGAAAATCATTGCCCAGTCCGAATTCGATTCCGCACAAAGCAACTTCGCCACCAGCCGCGCCAATGTCCTGTCACTGAAACAATCCCTGCGTCGGGCACGGCTCAACATGCAATACACACGGCTGGAAGCTCCCTTTGACGGAGTGGTCGCGGTCAAGGAAATCGACAACCACGAGTATGTTCAAGCCAAGGAACCGATTGTCCAGCTGGAAGACACGTCTTCCCTCGATGTGGTCATGAATGTACCTGAAGCCGTGTGGGTCAAGGCGTTCAAGTCCGGCAACATGGACATGGGACACGCCGTAGCCACATTTGAAGCATTCCCGGGCCAGACCTTTCCGCTGACCATGAAGGAATTCCAGACAAAAGCCAATGCAGGTACGCAGACATATGAAGTCACCCTGAACATGGTTGCCCCGAAAGGCCTGAGTGTCCATCCCGGCATGACGGCAGAAATCAAAAGCAGCATGCCGAACACTCGGCCGACCAGTTCGGTCAACATTCCCGTGTCGGCTGTCGCCGGGACACCGGAAGGCGGCAAATTCGTCTGGCTGCTCAAGAAAGACAACACTGTCAGCAAGCGAAAAGTGGAAGTCGGACGCATTCTCAACGACATGTTCTCCGTAGACAACGGCGTGACCAGAGGCGAAACCATCGTGGTCGCCGGAGTCCATTTCCTTCACGAAGGCCAGAAGGTAAAAATCCTTGAAGGCCGGATCGGAGGCAGGGAATGAACCTGGCCGAACTGACCATCCGCAAAAAAACGGTCTCGCTTGTCCTGACCTTGGCTTTCCTTGTCGGCGGCGTGCTCGCATTTCTCGAGATGCCCCGTCTGGAAGACCCGGAATTCACCATCAAGGAGGCGCTGGTTGTCACCAACTATCCCGGTGCCACTCCCATTGAAGTAGCCAACGAAGTGACCGACGTCATCGAAAGCGCGGCCCAGCAGATGGGCCAGCTCAAGAAGGTGACATCCATCAACAACCGGGGCCAGTCCATCGTCACTGTCGAAGTTCAAGATCAGTACGACAAGGAAACCCTGCCTCAGGTGTGGGACGAACTTCGGCGCAAGGTCAACGACGCACAGCCCGCCCTGCCCCCCGGTGCAGGCCCTTCGCTCGTGATTGATGATTTCAGCGATGTCTACGGCATCCTGCTTTCCGTCACCGGCGAAGGATATTCCCAGCAGGACTTGCAGGACTATGTCGATTACCTGCGTAAACAGCTGCTTCTGGTAGACAATGTCGCCAAGATAACCATCTGGGGCAAACAGCAGGAAACTGTTTTCGTTGAGATATCCCGTGCCCGCATGAGCCGGATGGGCATCTCCATGGACGCGGTCCGGCAGACGCTTTCACAGCGAAACCTCGTGGTTCCCGCAGGCAATGTCCGCGTCGGCAATGAATACATAGAGATTTCACCCACCGGAAACATCGAATCAGTGGAAGGCCTCGGCGACCTGTTCATCAAGGACGCCAAGGGAGAAAACCTCGTTCCTCTGCGGGATATCGCCGATATCCACCGGGGCTACACCGATCCGCCGTCACAGGTCATGCGGTACAACAGCCAAAACTCCATCGCGCTCGGCATCTCCATGGTCTCGTCCGCCAATGTCGTGGACCTCGGCAAGGCCATCGACGCCAAACTGGAAACGCTTGAATCGCAAACCCCTGTGGGCATCACTGTCAATCAGGTCTATTACCAGCCCAAACGAGTGGAACAGGCCGTCAGTTCCTTTGTCATCAGTCTGGCCGAGGCCGTGGGTATCGTCATCGTCGTTCTCCTGCTCTTCATGGGCATGCAGAGCGGTCTCCTCATCGGCATCATCCTGCTCATCACTATATGCGGCTCGTTCATCTTCATCCAGATGGCGGGCGTGGCGCTGGAACGCATCTCGCTCGGCGCACTCATCATCGCGCTCGGCATGCTCGTGGATAACGCCATCGTCGTGGTCGAAGGGTTGCTGATACGCTATCAGAAAGGAGTGGACCGTCTCACGGCGGCCATAGAAGTCGTCAACCAGAACAAGTGGCCTCTGCTCGGGGCGACAGTCATCGCGATCATGGCCTTTGCCGGAATCGGACTGAGTCAGGACAAGGTCGGTGAATTCTGCAGATCGCTCTTCATCGTCCTGTTCATCTCGCTGTTCATGAGCTGGATAACCGCCGTGACCATCACGCCGCTCCTGTGTGACATGTTCCTGCACCCCAAGCCCCTCGATGGCAAGGACCCATACGGTGGCGGCATCTTCCGGATGTATCGCGGATTCCTCGAATTCTGCCTGCACCACAGGATTGCCACCATGACCACGCTCGGTATCATGCTCGTAGTCTCCATATACGGATTCGGATTCGTGAAACAGAGCTTCTTCCCGAACTCCACCCAGCCACGGTTTTTCATACACTACTGGCTGCCGCAGGGGGCCGACATTCGGGCCACGAGCGACGACCTGAAACAGATTGAGCAGGCTATTCTCAAGGATGACCGCGTCAAGTCCGTCACCTCGTTTGCCGGACAGGGCGCTCCCCGCTTCATTCTCACCTACCCGCCCGAAAAAACAAACACGTCATACGGCATGCTGCTCGTTGAGGTGAACGACTATCTCCAGATCGATACCATCCTTGCCGAATACAAACGCAGGATCGCGGAGGAATATCCAAATGCGGAACCCAAGCTCAAGAAGTTCCGCCTCGGTCCGGGACGCGACGCCTCCATCGAAGTCCGCTTCAGCGGTCCCGACACCCGCGTATTGCGCGACCTGTCGCTCAAGGCTCAGGAGATCATGCATTCCAGCGGCAATGCCGAAGGCGTCCGGGACAACTGGCGTCAGGAAGTAAAAATCGTCAAGCCGGTGATCTCCGAAGCTCAGGCAAAACTGGCAGGTATCACACGTCCGGCTCTGGCTAACACCATGGAAATGGTCTTCAGCGGATCGTCCGTCGGCGTTTACCGCGAAGGCGACAAACTGCTGCCTATCGTTCTCCGCCTGCCGGAAAAGGAACGTACTGCCATCGAAGAAATCGGCAACGTGCAGATATTCAGTCCGGTGGCGGGCCAGATGATACCTATCGAAGAAGTGGTATCCGACTTCAGAACGGAAATGGAATTCGGCACCCTCAAGACCCGCAACCGTCTGTTGACAGTGACCGCCTCCTGCGACCCGGCAAGCGGACTGCCCTCCGTGCTCTTCAAGAAATTGCAGCCTCAGATCGAGTCGATTGAGCTCCCGACAGGGTATTCAATGGAATGGGGCGGTGAATTCGAAGACTCCAGAGATGCACAGAAAAGCCTCGCAGGTTCGCTGGTCCTCCCGTTCACCATCATGATTCTGGTCACGGTGATGCTCTTCAACAACCTGCGGAACCCGCTGATTATCTGGCTGACCGTTCCGCTGGCGATCATCGGTGTCACGTCAGGCCTGCTTGTGACGGGCGAGGCATTCGGCTTCATGGCACTGCTCGGATTCCTGAGCCTGTCAGGCATGCTCATCAAGAACTCGGTCGTCCTGCTCGACCAGATCAAACTGGAACTGGAAGAAGGCAAGGACCCGTACACGGCCATCGTCCATGCATCCGTCAGCCGCATCAGGCCGGTCGCCATGGCGGCAGCCACGACCATCCTCGGCATGATCCCGCTTGTGGCCGATGCCTTCTTCTCGGCCATGGCAGTCACCATCATGTCCGGGCTGGCCTTTGCCACGGTGCTGACACTGATCGTCGTTCCGGTCCTCTTCGCCATGTTCCACAAGGTCAAGACTCCGGCCGACTAACGGCCTGCACTCTCCAGGAAAACAAAGGGCGGGGCAATCATGCTCCGCCCTTTCGCATTAAAATTCACTCCCGCCAAGAGGCTCACTCTCCGACTCAAAACAACAGCCGGAATTGTTCACAGGAACTCTTCAGTTCCCGGCGGAGCAACGAATCATTCGGACAGTTGGCGAGGACAAAGTCGGCAGTGGCAAGCACCTTTTTCCAGCGCGGTTTTCCGGGCAGAGTCCCTTCCTCCAGATATTTGTCCAACGTCTGCGTTCGGAAATACCCATCTCTTTCCATGTAGACATTCCAGAGACCGGACTGTTCGGCCATATCGGCCTTTTGAGTGCCGGTTGATTCCGTCCAGCAGTCAACAGCGAGAGTCATGAGCCTGACGGCAAGAGGACGCTTGTCATGTCCTTTGTTCATCTGCATTCGTGAGCTGATGCCTTCAAGCAGTTCATCGAGAGATTTCAGGTCATCCAAAACCTGTTGCCGACTCGCCGGATCGCCCGATTCCAGAGAAAGCATGGTCTCTTCCAGATTCAGCACCCTCTGACGATTGGCATTCAACGACTGGAACAGCCGTGCGGGGATGGATGCGGAATGAGGAGCGTCCAAGACCGTTGCGGGACGAACGACCATCAGGCACATCGCCTCTTCCTCTATCTCCATGTCAGTGGCCCAAAAGGACACGCGGGTCTCGCCACGGTCACCGGCAGTAATGGCGATGTTGTCAAAGAGGCTCGGCTGGCCGGATGCCCCCGCCTGAACAGGGGCATACTCAAGCAGGGCCAGACTCGACTTGTCACCGGCATCGGCGAACAATGAAGCCAGAGGCTGCCCCAACAGAGCCTGAGCCGTGCACCCGACAAGCAGCTCGAACGGCTGGTTGCAAAAGGCGATCTCATTACTCGGGTTCACACCGACGATGGCGTCGTCGAGGGAATCAAGAATCTTTGCCAGTCTCGCCTGCATGAAACGGAGACCGCTTTCCGTCTTTCGACGCAGTTCCAATTCCCGCTTCAGTTCCAGATTCTCTTCCAATGCGGCGTAGGCTTCCCGCAACTTGAGTTGCGTGGCCACACGCGCACTCAACTCTTCCCGTGAAAACGGCTTAGTCAGATAATCGTTGGCCCCGGCGGCAAAGCCTTCGACAATGTCCTCGACACGGTTTTTCACGGTCAACAGGACAATGGGCAGGACCGAAGCCGGATATTTCCTTCGCAAGTCACGGCAAACCGAGTAGCCGCTCATGTCCGGCATCATGACATCCAGCAGCAGCATGTCCGGTTCATCGCCCTGTTCAAGCATCAGCAACGCCGCAGAACCGTTCTCCGCCGTACGAAAGGATATCCCGGAGATATTGAGTATCGATGCGACCACCTGGAGATTTACCGGCTCATCATCCACCACCAGCACCTGATATTTGCCCTCGGAAATAATCGAATGGCTCTGGAGGGACTCACTTGTCACGAAGACGGACGGGTCCATATCCTGCACGGGGCCACTCGCACCCTCTTTACCTTCTGCTGGCATATCAGGCAGACCTGCCGGTCCTTTCAACGAAGATATCTCAGCCAATGGCAAGGAAAAACGGAAGGAACTCCCATTGCCTGCTTCGGAATCAACAGAGAGAATTCCGCCGTGCAGTTCCACAAGGTGTCTGCTGATGGAAAGCCCAAGACCGGCCCCGCCCGTGCTGTGAGCATCTCCTTGTTCATATGCGTTGAAAATTCTTTTCTGATCCGCAAGCGCGATCCCTGACCCCGTGTCGGTAACAGCAATCTCCGCCACGCCTTCACGCTGCATGGCCGAAACCGCAACCTTTCCTGATTCAGTGAATTTCAGGCTGTTTCCAACCAGATTGAACAGAATCTGCTCCAATCGATCCGGGTCTGCCTTGACCGCTGGGAAATCCGCCGGAATGGCATTGACCAGCGAGATATCATTCCCGCGCTTCAATGTTTCACCCAATGCGAGAACCCGCTGCGTCGCGCCATACGGCCTGACAGCTTCGACCTGCAACATGATGTCACGGTGCCGCAATCTGGAAAGATCGAGAACGTCATTAATGAGCTTTGAAAGCCTCTTTCCGCTGTGTGCGATGACCTTCAAATGACCGGCAGTCGCGTCTGACACCCCGCCTCCGGACCCGGCGAGCAGGGATTCCGCGATGCCGACCATGCCTGCCAGCGGCGTCTTCAGTTCATGCGTGGTATTGGCCAGAAATTCATCCTTCAGCCTATCCATCTGCAACAGACGAGCATTGGTGACCTCCAACTCTTCCGAAAGCGTCTGCACCTTGGTAAAAGAGCGGGAAAACCGGAACGCAAGATAAAAGGCATAGGAAAGCATGAAAATGAACACACCGACCGGACGGAGTGAGGCCGAATCAATGATGTTCAGATCAAAAAGCATGTCATCCAGTTCCGTGAACCCCAGTGCGAGGTAGCCGATCACCAATATTCCGGTTCCCCTCTCCCTGCGATACAAATCAATGGCAAAACAGAAGAACATGTAGATCAGCACGATGACGCTTATCAGAAAATACGCAAACGAAACAACATCATACGCATTGGGTGGCGTCATGAGAACATACGCCACATACAGCAGGCCGACCATCCAGCAGACGCGTTCAATGACCGGGCCATATTTCTTGGGGAACAGCCGGTGATAAAACGTCAGCATCAGGGGAACGGTCAGCCCGTACGGCAGCATTGAAGCAGTGATATACCAGCCCCATGGAATGGACGGCACAAGCTCGGCCATCAGGAAGCCGGAAGACGGACTGAAAAGAATGGCGACGCACCAGAACAGGCAGAACGCCCCGAAGTAAAGATATTCCCTGCCGGAACGACGCATGTAAAACAGTGCGACATACAGCAGGCTCAGGCAGAACAGCGCCCCTGCCATGCTGGCACCGAGCAGTCGCGGCGTACTGTAAAAATCGAGTATCTGCCGGGAAGAGCCGAGAAGGACATCACTGTTCAGCCCGCCCTGCACGTTGTGATAATTGGAAACCCGAAGCGTAATCTCCGCAAGCTGCCGCGAATCAGCCCACTCTGCGATAATATAATGATCGACAGGCTTTTCAGACTCTAGGCTCCTGCCGAGCGTACCGCTTGCCGCGACTCTGGTTCCGTTTATCCAGACCTCGCAGACCGACATGCCGCCCGCGACCAGAACCGCCATCTCCTCGGGGTGGTTGCTGGGCATGCGAAGACGAAGACGGTACACCGCATTGCCGTCCGGACTCAGGGAACGGCCCTTGGCCGTCTTCCCCTGCCACAGTCCGGGGACGTGGAAACGATCACCCGCCTTGCCGGTTTCAGGGACAGAATCATCAGCCTCGGCGTCGTCCCACTGAAACTCCCAGTCTCCGAAAAGACGCACAGGTCCGCTGTTGTCGAAATCCCAGGAGGACAGATCAATCACACCGTCCACCACCCGTGGAGCCTGCTCTTTCGGGGTGCAGCCGGACAGAACAAACAACAAAACCATGATCGACAGAAAAAAATGAAACGAAGTCAGATGTATTCCATTTCTACGCAGCGTCATGTGGAGATCCCGTAAACAGCATTTTCAATATGATTCGATTATTTATCATGTGACCTGCAAAGGCCATAATGTCCAGTTCTTTCACGCTGAAATGATTTGCCTGCACAACAGGGAAAACACTAAACACAGGATGACCGTTTCGTACAAAAACAGAAGCCACCATGCGACTGGCCGGTGACTTCTGCTTTTTAACACTCAATGACACTCTGTTTCACCTCACGAAACAAGGCTCCCCGGACGAACCGGATCTACTGTGTCGGAACAGTCAGTTGCAACTGTGTCTCCTGCTGATTCTTGTCCATCAGCGTGAACGCCAGCATGATGAAGGAAAAAACCTTTTTCGCAGTGAGGTCGTGGTCGTCAATCCAGAACCAGTTCCCCCGGTATTGAACCGAGGCGAATGTCCCTTCCGGCTTGGTCTTCCCGGACAGGACCATGCCCTTCCGAAACAATCCACCGTCATCCGTGGCCGGCAGTCCTGGCGCGGCCCGATGGGAGGACACATCATCGGCAGGCATGTCCACCCGCCCTGAAACGGCAGCAAGCACCTGAGCAAGCGAATAGGTCTGCAACATGACACAGTCCTTTCCTGCGACAAGGCCGCCGAATCCCAGCGCATAGCTGTCGGCCTTTGCATCCAGTCCGAGCAAATCCTTCAATTCCGCCACACGGGCAGCCGTTTTGAAATCATCCTTGCCGCCCCTGAATGTCAGGCGAAGAAGCGGAAACCCGCTTGGCAAACGATCGCCGCGAGTCACATGAAGAGCGTTGACCGCCTGCAATTTTCCGACAAGCTCCACAACGCGGACAAACCCGGGGTCAGCGGCACGGTAGCCATCCGGCGTCAGCATTTCATTTCGCAACCCGTTAATGCTTCGCACTCCCAGACTGAAAAAGAACCGGGCGGAAGCACCTGACTCGATGCTCATGAACACATTCCGCAACGGCATGGGGGACATGACGCCCCGGAAAAAGGCCGTACCGGTCAGCGGACGGTAGGTTATCGTCGGACGATCCGTATATTTGGCTGCTCCGCCGAACTCGAACAAGGTCGAATCACCGGTTCCCGAATGATCGAACATCGTACGCGATGCACCGACGCTGCCCCCGGTCTCCAGAGAATATGCTGCCACGATTTCCCCGACATCCATGAAGAAAATCGGCTCGACATACCGGATTTTCACGATATTCAGAAGAATCTGTCGCTTCCATGAATCCGTCAGCGACAAGTTGTACTCGATACGATCCCTTTCCACCCGCGGCGGGCCGATGGCGGCACATCCGGCAAGCAGGACGATCACAATCCCCATGCCCACAGTACGAAGACCATTGCAAATGGTCATATCAACCTCGCTCGTCCCTTACTTGAAAACGGTATCCAGCCAATCAAAGAGCACCTGTCCCACGACACTGCGATTTTCCATGATGCAATGATTGGTTGCTCCTTCATCGGATGGCGTCACGACCATGGTGCTTCGTGAATCCGGGAAGTTGTCCAGCGCGGCCTTCTGCTGACGCTGAACCTCCTTGCTCCGGTACTCCCCTTCACCGACAATGAGCAAGGCTGGAGCGGATATTTTCGACGCATCAAACGTGTTGCCGCGGTTGGCCTCGATAAGCCCGGAAGGCTGATTCACGCCGTACCGCCAGCAGATGGACTTGACCACATTGCCGTGGAACGACGTCCACGAGGCGATCTCGTCCTTGGAAGCAAGCGCCGCGGGCATGGCGGCAAAGAGCGGATAGGCATCCACAACGGCGGAACTCATGGCGACCGCCTTAATGCGCGGGGCATGCATGGCGGCCTGCGGGACAAACAACCCGCCCCCGCTGATGCCGTATGCGGCCAGTTTTTTCGGGTCCACGTCCGAACGGCTGAGGGCATGGTCCACCACCGCCTTCATGGGCACATTGGTGTCGGTTCGGAAGACGTGGCCTGCGTGCGGCAGCATGCCCTGCCCGGGCAGATCGACGGTCATGAAATTGTAGCCGCGTTCATGCGCCTGCCGTGCGATGTAGAAGAAAAGATCTTCGATATACGTCTCGCCGCCGCCGATCATCAGCAGGGTTTTGGCAGGGTTGACCAAAAAATCGGCCTTGCGAAAAAATCCCGGAAGGACAGTATCCTCAAAGGGAATCTCGAAGTACTCCAGAGGAGGCTCGAAAAGCCCGCCCGCCTGCTTCATGAGGCTGCGGCACTTAAGGCCGCGCTTCTCCAGCTCAGGATTATCCGGCAGCATGGCAAGCAGTGAAATGCGATAATAGTACGCCGCACGAAGCAACTGTTCTCGGGCGCTCACAGTATGCCCGAGCTTCAATGCTTCACGACCGCGGACCTCGACCCGCTTGGCCAGTTCATACCATGCGGTCTGCCAACTGACAGCGTCTCCGTCCTTGATCTGTGAAGCGGCATAAAACGCCTCGCCGATCTCGACACCGCCGTTCACCGCCGATCCGAGCACAAGATTCCCGAAATGGAAATCCATGTCGGCATCCTTGAAAAAATAGCTGAAACTCGTGGCATGGGCATCAAAGGCTTTACCGTTTTCCTCAGCCTGAACGCCGCTCAACGGGACCATCAGCATCCCAGCAAACAATATGATGAGAGTAAGTCTCTTCATGATGCCCCCTTACTGCAACTGCGGTTTGGCCCGCTCATCCAGCCAATTGAGAATGCGCTCACTGGAAACGAACGGTGCGCCGGACTGGCAATGGAACTGTGCGCCATGGCCGCGATTGAATTCGAAATAGCTCTTCTTCGATTTCAGGCCGTTGTAGAACTTCTTGGCCTGCGCGTTGGAACCGGCGATCTGGTCGTCACTGGAGTTCAGCACCAGCATCTCGGTCTCAATTTTCCCGAGTACGTCTTCCAGAGTGTATTTCCTGAGTTTCGTAAACAGTTCGTAGGGAGAATCCGCATCAAAGGTCCACAGCATCTGGTTGATGAACTGTTTCAGGTCAGGATGCTTTTCCATTTCCTTGTACGCGAGCGCATTCACGGTCTTCTTTCGGCTGGATTTGCCCACACCGTCACGCACTTCCTGCGGGAACTTGGTCATGGTCCCGTCATAGACGCTGCAAACACCGCCGTCGGCAATGCCCCAGCGAATGCGTTTCTCAAACGCCAGTGCACGCGGCACGAGATAGCCGCCCATGGAATAGCCGATGATAGCGAGACGGTCAGCGTCGACCTCGGGCCGGCTCACGGCATAATCCACAACCGGGGTAACGACCTTTTCCCAGTCGTAACGGAAAGGCAGTTTACCAACGGAAATGGCCTCGCCCTGTCCGGGACCTTCATAGATCAGGCAGTTGTACCCGCGCTTGGCAGCGTGCACGCCGAGAATGAAATACAGGTCCTCGGCAGTCCCATCGAGCCCCGTCTGGATCATCAGCAACGGACGCTTTTTGCCGCTGTCATCCGCCTTGATGAAATATCCCGGCAGCGCGGTCTTTTCGTAGGGGATGCGGACAGGCTGAATCAGCCCGCCGGAAAGGTGTGCGGCCTTGAGAAAGGCCTTTCGCCCGTCTTCCCACGCCTGATGTTTGCGCGGATCATTTTCAGGAAGGTAGATTTCACTGGCACGATAGTAGTTCGTGGCACGGAAGTAGGCTTCCTTGGCACTGCGGGCATGCAGGGACGAAGCAAATCCATCGCCCATGGCACGAACCTTGTCAGCCATGGCGTTCCATGACGTGTACCAGCTCTCCTTGTCGAAATCCTCGATCCGGCTGGTGATGGTCAGCAGTTCACCGAGATCGGATGCGCCGGAAGCGATCACGCCGAAGCGCCAGAGGCACTGAAAAACAAAGGAAGCATCATTGAACTGAAACTTGTTCAAGGCACGCTCTTCGATATCACGCGGTCCCCGGTTCGGCTTGCCTCGATACGTATCCCAACTGGTGATTCCACCGCCGATATACACCTGCTCCGGCAGCGGGAAATGCGTATGGATAAACAGCCACTTGCGCTCGACCCCGGCATGATCGACCAGGGCGTCGGCAACTGCGTTCAACATGCCTTTTACATCATCGTCGCTGAAAAAGCCGGGGACATACAGATCAACATACAATGGCTTGTCCGTTTCCTTGCCCTCGTAAACGACATGATCGAACGTCTGCCAATAGTAGGTGATAAAGGATTCCTTGATACCCGTGGCCCTGCTGACATCCTTGCTGACCGCCGCCAGCACCTTGTTGACGTCCAGATCACAGGGCGGAGAGGTCACCCTGACCATGGGGTCAGCGGGATCAATCCCCCCCGAAGCCATGGCGGGCACCTGAAAAAGCACAATGGCCGCAAACAGAAAGAACGGCATGAAATGTTTTCCGAAAACCTTGAAACAACACATACGGGATTCCTCCTGCTGCAAGACATGTTCTATCCATCGACGGCGTTCACGGCGAAACGCAGTTCATCGCAAAAGATACTGACAGCATAACAGTGTCCCGTGACACGGTGCACAAGTCAAAAGGAATCCCAGTGAATTCACGTGAATTTATCTTCAACACATTGAACTAATTCACTATCAACAAAAAAAAGATTGAGTATTGCTTGAGGCACACTGCATGGAACAATCCGAGAAAGGGCCGCTTCACGGCATGGCTTGCAGCCGCTTGCCGTCACAAAACAGCTGCCCTGCCGCACCGCCATGAGGGCAGCATCAGCTCTCAAGTTTTCGACTGAGTGGAGAGAAGAAACGGTCATGCAGCCAGCCGCCTTTCTGCTGCTTGTTGAGGAGCTTCAATTCCAGCGCGGCCCGTTCGTGGCTGATTCTCTGATTTTCCAAATCACGATAGATTGCACGGGCGGTTTTTCTGCGGCGGATGGCATCACCGGCGTCAAGAAACGCTTCGGCAGCTTCCAGCACTCTTACGGCAAGCCCCTTTTTCCTCTTCACGCCCAAAGAAGCATGAATTGCGGTCATGGCCTTGCTGAGGTTCGACTGAATGAAAGTAAGGGCCGCCTGCGCCCGCTCAGCCTGAAAAGAAACTTCGTGCCTGCCCGCATCAATGGTCTCAAGCACCATTTGCTCCGACAACAGGCCATACTCCTGAAATGAAAAAAGAGCTTCCAGACTTTCCTTTTGTGTCTTCTCATCGCCGTCGAGCATTCCCTTGCAGGCGTTGTAACACGTTTCCCACGCCTGCCAGCAGTACATGAAGTCCAGCCCGGTTCCCTTGATATTCTGGAGCCCCATGATTCTGTTCAGCATGCCGGGAGGAGTTGCATCCGCAATAATGCTGATGATCTCATCTCCGGTGGCGTGCTGGTCGTTGATGACGATTATCTTGTCAAAGAAGCAACGCCTCAACAATTCGTGAAATTTCTTATCCAGCCCCTTGGGCAATGCGCCATCGCCTTGTCTAATGCGGTCCCTGAGAAGGCGGTAATCATTGTAGTAGGATATGCATGTCTCCATATGAGCCGAGACTTCATCGGCAACCGAGTCCGGACAATGGGCCGCAATCCAGGCAAGCACTTCAGCACTGTTCGCAGAATCAACAGACGGAGGGAGTTCCTCGGTAACGGCCATCCCCCGCAAGACAGCATTCAACCGTCCCCGAATTTGTTCGCCGGAAGTCGGTATCCGCATCCGTCTGGCCGTTAAAAACAATATTTCTTCAGGCGATTTCCCCTGCTCACCACCCCCGAGCCGCAATCCCTTGAGAGACTCATTGAAAGCCCGTTTGATGTACCCCTGCAAGCCTCCGAGATTGGTTCCGATAAGGACATGCTTGTCCGCTGAAAGATCGTCCACGAGGATTGAGGCAAACATCCGGGAACGGCTGAGTCTGTCCGCCCGGTTGTTGACGACCGTCGTGACAAAGACGTCCGGATCAGTATCGAGGTTGGTGTCGGCAAATCCCATCCGCCGCCAGTTGGCAAGTGTGGCAAATCGTTCGTTGGCCGACATGCCGTTGACAAACTGCAAACGCCGGTCTTTTACACGCGCCACGGGAAATGCCTTGAGCACACCGATATCGGGAATGACCCTGTCTGCCATTTCCTTGAGAGCGTAGTCCCTGTCTATGCCCAGTTCCTCGGCAAGCTTCAGGACAAGGGCAATATTGGAAGGGTGTTCACTGTACGGGAAACGCTGGAGGACATCATCTGTCAACAGACCGGCGTCCAGCCACGACACGCGCCTAAGGTCTGTCCCCAGTTCGTGTGCGGCATCCGCGATTATGGGAGTCATCTCCTCTTCGGACGTAATCAACATCCCGTCATCCGGGACAAAGTTGGTCATGACCTGCGGAATGTTGATACCCGCCGGTCCCTGAATATCCTCATGGTCCGGATATGTATTGGTAATGGTGGAGTAATCGTCCTTGGACCAGCTGCGCTGCAATATCCTGACATACGACGGCGTCAACCCCATGCATTCCCACAAAAAGACCTCGGCTCCCAAGGAACCGGCGCGATCCATGAGCCGATGATGCTCCCATATGGTGGCCTTGTCATATGGCCTGAACAGAAACATCTCATGGGTCTTGCCGAAGGCGTAGGAATGCAGGAACAAAGCTTCGCAGCCAGTGGTCTTTGACACGAGGCTGTGTCCGCGCCCCTCGAACATGGCCGCCTTGAGCCGCTCGACCCCGGACTTGCCGCGTGTTCCCCATCCGCCGATAACAAGAGGGAGGCGTGTCCTGGCACCCAAGGCGCGACGATGCAGAAAGGCACGATGCAAGGCAAAGCCGCACAGGACCAGTCCGGAAAAAAGTCCCAACTCATACAGGGAATTGCCGTATGCGGAAAAGAAATATTCCCGCACACCCAGCCACCAGTCGGAATCGAGAAACGGGATCACCGCAGGAAAGAAACGCTTCACCGACGGATCAGGACTCCCTTCGGGAACAGGCTGATCGTACCCCTGCAACTCAACCTGAAAGCCCAGCCCCTGCAAAGCTTCGACATACGCCGACGGAGGCTGGCCGCTTTTCTCGGTCCAGTTTCGCAGGTCTGAATATCCAGCAAACCCAAGCATGAGCTTCAACGCAGCCCAGCACCGTCTGAGCGGCGACCGGGGAGGAGTCAGGACGGTCATGCCTTCAGCCGTGTACGTTTTCACGGGCAGGGCGCGAACAGTCTGTCCAAGCGAAGCCAATGCCTCGCCGGGAAGCGGAAGATAGGGTCGCCAGCCCCCTTCCTGTGACATATGCAGCGGTTCCCCCGGCACTTTCGTGCGTGTCTGCTCTGACAAAATGGCAGACGGAACAATCATCTGGCCGCGGAGTTTTCGACCAATGGTATGCCTGAATGCCTGACGTTTGTCCGGTGACGGGTTGAACATTTCATGGGTCATCCGCCAATACTGAAATTCAAAATCGCTCCCACGATACAAGCGATATCCGCGCAATCCTTTCTTCACGGTAAACCCGAAATCATCCCGGGCCATCACAGATAAAACCCTTCCAAAAAGGTCTTCCCGCCCCCTGACCAATTTGCCGGGAACACGGCCGTAGTTACCCGGTTTAATATTCCGGACAAGTGGCGTCAGCACCTTTTTCAAGGCAACCGCTTCCTCATTCTGCAACAGGGAAATACGTTCCTGCGCCTGCGCTGCATATCTTCTCACTGCGTAATCGGAAGCAGAGGAATGAACAACGGCCACCCCCGGAAGCATCATCTCCGCTATAGGAAGAAACACTGTATCCCGAGCCAACGCACTCCAGACTTCACACGAACGGCAAACAGCCTCAAGCGTGGTCCGCAGCACAAAGGCATCCGACTCATCCGACAACAGGGAGAGCCAGACGGCTGACACATCACGCACCGATTCTGCATTAACAAAACGCGAAAGCTCATACGCGGCAGCGGCCCGCACCTGATACGCCTGATCGTTCAACGCCAGATTCCGAAGCGTCTCCAACCCTCTTGGAGTTTCGGTTACGGGCAGGGCCTGAGCCAGACCGATACGGACAAACGGACTGGGATCATCCATGCATAACGCAAGGGCTTTTGCAAAATCAGGAGAAGCATCGGCATGCTTGCCAACCAGAACGGCGGCCCTGCGACGCACAAATATATCGCCGTCTTCTTCCGGCGTCTCAAAACGATTGATCAGGGCTTTTGAAAGATCATCAAGGGACAGCTCTTCCAGCAGAGACAAGGCTTCACACTGCGGCCAGACATCCTCGCTCCCATCAACGGCAAAACGATAGACGTACATGACGGTATGTGCATCAATCCGGTTGTCCTGCACATCCGGCCGCAACACCTTGATGGTTTTGGCCAGAGTTCGAAATGCTTCGACACGAATCCGGGAATCACCGTCATATGAAAGAAGGTCCACAAGAAACCGACCAAGATTCAGGCTGTCCCATACTTCCTGCTGAAGCGTTGAAATATCATGCACCTTGAGGGCTTGGGCTGCGATCACCCCCAATCGCGAAAGATTGTACTGAATCGCATATTCATGCTCGGCCATCTGGCGCTGGCATCGCTCACGTACGGCATCGAATCCAAACCAGCGGGCAAACGCCTTCCTGTCTTCATTGACATGCGCTTCGTCCGCTCCGAGAGCCCGGGCAAAAGCCAGAACGTGGTCTTCGCGCTCCCGGTCCGACACGGCCCGCATATACCGCAGATTATACTCACCCAGAAGCCCGTTCAGAGTTTCGATGGCCTTGATGATTTCAGTACATTGAAAGACAAGAAAACCGGACAGGCTTTTTTCCAAGCCCCCCTGAACGACTTCCGACGGAGTCCGCCCCGTGGTCTTGAGGAAAGCGGCATAGGCCTGAGCCACATCCCTTGCACGCACGGCATGGACTTTCCGCTCATAGGCAGGAACATCGAGTTCCAGAAGTTCGATTACGTCTTCATTGCTCCATGACATAGTCAACCGCATTGTTCCTGTTTGACGGCACAGCGCGTTCCTTGAGATCGTGGAACCGCTCCTCGGCCCGGGGCCGAAAATCCTCCAAGCCTCGTCCTTCACTCCAGAACCATGAAAAATTCAGGGAACCGGAAGGTTCTCCTGCTTCAAGATCATACTCTGTTTTGAAACCAAGTCGAACCCTATCCTGATTTTCAAGCCAATAATCCCAGTGAGCGCCCAAACTCAGGAAATCCCTGTTGTTGCTGCCGGACCGATCAACGTCGGAATAGTAATGCGTGAAACGATACCCGAGATCAGTCTGCACGGCCCCGAACAACTGGCTCCAGCCGGTTCGGAACGAGACATAATCCGGTTTGAACGGATTCATTTGCTCATTGGTCGTCAGGCTCGCTCCACCGAACAAAAGAGTATCCAGAAACGGACGGTGATAGAAAGTATCTCCGATTCTCCAGCCGATTTTGTGATCCGCCTTGTAGTCCGTAAACACATCACGATCCAGCTCCTTGCCTTTGTACCGCGAATCCTCATTCATGCTGAGTGCTCTGACAAAGATGGAAGCTGCCGGGACGTGGTAGCTTTTCTCGTTGAAATCCCGTTTCTGGGAAACACGGCCCCGGAGATATGCCGACCACTCCGTCCTTCCCTTCCCCCAATAGACTTCACCGGATTTTGGTGCCTGAATGTAGACGTTTCCGGCAAGATTGAATGTCAGGGGAACGCTACGGGGAAGATAGGTGAAATCTTCAAAAATACCGATGGTAGGCCCACCGAATTCATGCTTTCTGGCGAGCACTTCCGTCTTGAAATACGCCGGCATGTCATCCGAATAATACCGGTGCCGGACAGCCAGTTGCAGGAACTGTTCAGCGTCTTTCGAACCGGTGTCCTCGCCGACGTCCCGGCGTTTGACAGCCGAAGTCTCCAGTTCCCAAGTGCCGTCCTGCTGACCGCCGAACGCAAAACCGTCATGAAATCGTGCGGCTGAAGGCACAGGAGAAGCAGCCAACGAAAACGGAGGCCCAGACATCTCCGTATAGTCAGGACTCTCGGGTGGTACACCCGCAAACCTTCCGACCGAAGAAATACTCCGTGAACTGATTCGGTAAAGGGCCTCGTTCCCTTGGGTCGGTTGCAATCGAATCTCGTGCCACCCTTCTCCGATGCTGCGGTAGCTGAAAACCGCCCGTTTCCCCTTGAGTTCGTCAACCCTGACCCAGGCCGGTCCCTTTATGGCCGCCACCACGGGAACTTCCGGAGTGGCAAGATAATACCGGCGTTCGAAATACGCACCGGATGCGTCCACATGCCCGACCCCGTCGGGGTCCTGTAGGCGCACCCTGAGAAACTGGTTTCTTCTGGGGTTTTCAATCCAGACACGCAGAGAATGATGCCCGCGCGCAACCTTGATACGAGTGTTTCCGACCGGAGTCTCAGGCGTCAGTTCGGCACGCTCGACAGGGCCTTCATCAACCTGCCATGCAACCGTGGCAGGAACCGGGGCAAGATGGGGGACACGGGGCAACTCGAAATGCAGCACAACGTCTTCCGTTCTCGGACTCTGCACGTTGTAGACAATGGGATTAATGCCCTGCAGCAAGACCTCATCCTCATGCACAGGACCAAAGACAGCCTGCCTGGCCCTGACGTACGGGCTTTCATTCTGCCAACTGGAAGTAGGCACATACCGTATCCCAGCGGAAGACCGTATATTCGCAACTGATTGCCATGCAGTGCGTACCGAGAGTCTGCCAAGCAACGCCTTGAGACCCGCAACACAGGAATGTCTCTCGTACAGTTCCTGAGCACGGGCTTCGACCTCAACCAGCCTTTCTGGATTTGCTTCACCCAGCCGGACAAGAATGGCCATCTTTGTCAGAACATCCTGCGGGGTCTCTTCAGATGACAGGGCCAACGCCTCATCCAGCCTGTCCTGTCCAAGGGCAACGGCCATGGCTTCATCGCCACCGCTTGAAGGGCATTCCCGGGACGGCGTGTAGCCGGCAACAATCCGTTGGCGCAAAATTCCGGACGCCATTTTCCCCAGCTGACTCTGGATACCTTTATCCTTGAACCGGGCAATGCACTTCCTTGCCTCACCCGCGGACTTGTACGGAAGTGACTGCACGACGAACCATTCTTCGCCGGAATCGTCATACAACCTGACCACCGACATCGGAATCCCGGTCCTGTTCAACGCATCAGCCTCGCTGATGGCTGAAGCACTATCCTTGAACGAAGAAACTCTGGCGACATACAGTTTCTCTTCCTGAACAGCCGGCCGGGAATGCTCCCGCCTGTATGACTCAAATTTCTGCCACAGTTCCCTGTCCGCCGGAACAGGAGAAGCGAGATCGAGTAATCCGTCCACGACGGACTGACTCGTCACACACCGGGTTTCATTATTCGCTGCGGCATACACAACAGACTCTTCGCCAATTTCCCCCGCCGAATCTTTCGCTGCTTCAATAAACGGAGACGTATTCCGGCCTGCAAGAGCCGCCCCCACATTTTCGGGTGTCATGGACGGAAGAATGGAGACAGGGAGGCTTGGACGACAGGCAAACAGCTGAACGGCGAGCGTCAAATCCTGACCGGAAATTTCGATCTCATGAAGGCCGGGGCCAAAAGTTCTCACCAACTCGACCGCCCGTCCCGGCAGCACATTTTCATTGCCTTCGACAAGCAATCCGGCAGACGGCCAGTTGTTATTGATCGGAGTAAACTGAAGCTGTTCCTTCTCCCGCACTTCCAGCCATCCCTCAATTTCCTTGGCAGCGGATACGACATGAAGAGGCCGGGAAACCACTTTGACAGAAAGAGGACCATAAAAACGGGCCTTGACCGGCCTTCCCGGTGCCGCCACGTAGGCAATTGAACGCAAACCACGGGTTCGGCTCTTCATCTGCATGGTGCCGCCGTGCCCGGTAACGCTCTGAGCCAGACTGGCTTCCCTGCGTCCGCCGGGATGATTCCACTGCCACTGCTCCCAATCGAGAACGGCCTGCATCCTGGTCCGCAAGTCGTCCTCCTGCAAGCGCTTCAAAATATCCATCCCGCTCTCAATCGCATGTACATACGGCAAACCGGCACTGCCGGACTCCTTGAAAAACGACAACGCCTGCTGTGGAGCGTTCAAAGCAAGCAGTTCCATGGCTCGATTGTACGGCTCATCCTTCCCGGAAGAAAACACCTGCCCAGCCTGAATCCATTGCTGACTCAGGGCAGCGGCATACAGTTGCGCCGAAGAAATCTCATCCAGAAAATTCGCAACCAGCAGGCCAAACTTCACCGCCTCGGTGCGGTAATCGTTTTTCGCAAGGCATGCCGCCAAAGTCGCGGCGTGAACAGCATCAGGAGCAAGCAGGAAACGGGCGGCTTCAAGCGGCAATACAGAAGCGGCATCCTCCGCCTTTTCATACATCATCCGGAGTTGTGCATAAGCCTGTTCCCGAATCCCGGCATCGGCTGAAAACAGAAACAATCCCTTGAGCTGACTGACTGCCAGCACATCTTCCCCGGCAGCCAGCAATGCTTTCGCAAGTTCGATCTGCGCTCCAGCCTGCTTGTCTGCGGGAGAAAGGCGCACGACTTCAGCCCAGTCTTCCACGGCAAGGACGGTATTGCCCTGACGCATATTCTCACCGGCCGAACGCTTGGCCGCTGCAAGAGTCGCATGCAGCCGTGGCCGACGACCGTTCCGGGAGGCCGCATTCGCATCCATCACTCCCGCACGGAACCGGGCATCAAGCGCACGCAAATGCCGAATAAAGGGAGTCCAGTCGTTCCTCAAATCCAAAGCCGCAATCTCTCCGGAAGAAAGGCAATGATCTCCTGTCTCCGTTTTTCTCACATCAGGAGAAATGACAGTCTGCAAAAAGGCTTTCAACGCCTCCGCCTCTCCACCGACGGCTTCAATTCGTTCAAGATACGCCTTCTCGGAAAGAGAACTCTGATTCGCCATCAAAACCTGAACGGCGACGTTCACGCCCCCGACAGTTCCGGAATCAAGCGCCACCGTGACCTTTTTTACATCCGGGGCGAGTTCCAGCTCGATCACTGCCGGTGAAACCAGCGGAGCGGGATACTGCTCTGCTCCGAACGGACCGCCAAGGGTCGACGAATCCAATCGGGGATAGCGAAATGATGAAACCGCAAGCGCTGCGGCTCCCACGGAAGGACGGAAATCAGCCTTCGGCAATTCGACAGACGGCAGCAAGACCAAGGAAGTCCTGTGTCCGTTGTCCATCTGCAAGGTCAGGGCAACCTGTTGCGACGGATGCAGGGCGAGCAGTCGCATCAGGGTCGGAGCGGGACGCTCGGGAAGACGATACTCAAGTGAAGCCCCTTCTTCGAATCGGGTGAAAAACGCATCGCCAACCAGTTCGAGCGTGTCGCCCAGCAGTTGCTCCGAAAGAGCCATTCCCCTGTAGGAGCGCTCCTTGTATCGCAGAGGTGCGGTCCAGAACACTTTCTGCTGCATCTGCTGCGGCGACGAGGGAAGCAGGTTGCGAAAACCGGTGCCACTGCCGGATATTCCAGCCCCTGCACGCCGGATGTCCGAATAGGCGGGATATGCGTTGGCCGCACGCACCATAAGGTCCCGGGCCAGCAGGCCACCATCGGAAATATTGTTATCACGGGTCAGCCGCCACGCCACACGCTCGGTTCTTTCAACATCAGAACCGGGAGCTTTGCGGACTGCGTCGATCTCCCGTTCACGAACCTGCCACAACGCCAGCCGCTGCTCCTTGGGAAACCCCTTTTTCATGATTTCCTCAGGAGAGGGTGTAGAACGGTTCAACGAAGGAACCATGTAATCAGGAGATTGCAACCGGGACACCCTGACGACTACAGGCGCAGTCGAATTCAGACTGAACGAATGATCTCCCTGCGGGATGTCGATAAACCCGACCTCGCTGCCCCCGATGGGGAGGTAGTCACCATCAACAGCAACCATCTGCGCTTCATTCGGCGTGACATTATACTCGAAATTTGCAAACGGGACTTCGTCCAGCTCCGCATGAATGGAATACTCCCTGCGGCGCTGGTGGGCATCATCAGTGTAGAGCACCCGGCTCTCGATTCTGATTCGAGCAGGCCCTTGCACGGAAAACGATTTTCTTTCACCCGCCGCAAGCACGGAAAAAGCTTCGGAACCGGCACTCCCCTTTCGGCTGACTGCGGCTTCAATTCCGGAAATATCAAGAGTCTCACGATATGGAGAAACAGCGGCCACCGTTTCGAACCGGGAAAGGAAAAGCCCGAAAGAGACTGCGCCTGAAGCGGATTCGGGATTCATGACTGTACAGAAATGAGAGCCCCCGTCAGGAGGAATAATCAGGAGATTCCGACCATCGGCACCCGATACGGGCACAACTTCGGCAAGCAACCCCAGCCCGCGGGAAAGCATGAAACGCAATGGAGCCGATTCTCCGGCAAACGAGTCGGAATGGACTCTCAACCGGCTGTTCAGAGGAATCCGAACCTTGATATCCTGACCGGGAGCAAGGGAGAACAGGTGCATGCCTGCAGCATAATCATAAACAGGGGCGGGGCCATCGACAAGAAAAGGACTTCCCTCAATGTTGTCCCAACGCAGGGCAGGAGGATATTGCTGCCGCAATTGCAACTCAAGCGAGTCGAGAGACGCGGCCGCCCTCCCCGGTAGCAACAGCCCGAGGATCAGAAGCGCAAAAATCGCGGCAGCGCCTACCGGCGATCGGTCAGGCATCGATTGAACCTCTGCAATGTTTCAAGCTCCCTGTTGAGCCGATTCCTAACCGGGCGGCTCAATTCCACGTGAATAAACCCCTTCTGTCCCGCTTTCCGCATGATCCTGCCGGTGACGTTGGTTGTTCCGCCCAACTCGCCAACCTCATCAGGATATGTGCGAGTTATATAGGAATTATCCGCAGAAAGACAATCAGAAACCTGTTTTGCCGCAGCAAGCAGGAGTCGCTGCCCTGAACTGACGACAATATCGGCTTCCCGCCCTTCAGGAGTTGATCGAAATTCCTGCCCGTAACCATGCAGTTGAATGACTCGCGGCGAGTCCGTCAACTTGGCGATGGCATGAGAAAGTGCCGTGAAATACGTTCCCGTCAAATGGGCCATGTCCTGATCCAGCTTGATGTCCCCGTCAGCACCATATCTCTTCATGGTATTGAAAGCCGTAAGGGTAAATCCTCCCATCCCCACAAGCTTGAGCGCGATACGCCCCGTAAGAACATCCGTAAACGAATGAGGGGCCATGAGACAGGCCGAATCAGCCGCGTCAGCATTGTAGACATACAATCCCCGCCCTCTTTTCCGGTCGGGATTCTCACGTATCACGGTCAGCCTGATCCCCTCGTGTTGTACGGGGACCATCTCCATATGAAGCGACTCAAGCAATTCGCAAAACGCCTTGGTGTCCTTTTTCCCCGCTAGCAGCAATTCGAAAAGCAATTGGGCCTCGGCAAGTTCCTTGTGCGTCGGCATGGCAAAACGTCCGCCGGAAGCCGCTTCCTTGAAAAGGGCATGAAGGTTCTGACTCCATGCGGGAGAAGAACTGAACACAGTGGCGACAGCAATAAGAAAACACAGGAGGTGGCGTTGCACGCTATTGCAGTACTTCACGCAACAACCTCCTTTGCTGATGGAAACCGGGCGTTATCCGGTAAAACAGAAGATAGCCCGGACTTCCTTTCTCAAGCCGTGCGGTTACACGGTATTGTCCCGGTTTAAGGTCGTCTCCCATCTTGATGAAGAACGCTTCCCCCGGACGAACGGCATCCTGACGGGCATGGAACAGGGGCAGAGCTCCCCCCTGTGTCCCGCGAATGCTGAAAACCCGTTCCCCAAGAGTGTAGGCGTCATCCGGCCCGAAAGAACGCCCCAGCCGTCCTCCGAGCTTGACCCGAAGCCGCGCACGCTGCTCGGTTTTGAACAGGGGATAATACACCATTGTCAGGTCTTCCTCTCCGGCGCTTTGCTTCACATAATCGAAGGAGAGTGGCTGCTTGCCGATTGCAACGGCAAAACGAAGCAGATGAAGCGGAGGCCTGTTGCTGATGTTGTTCAGATAGAATCGCCCACCGCCCTGAGCCGACAATCGGATTGAATGTTTTCCGGCAGGAATCGGCGGCAGGAACAACTCTCCCTGACGCCCGATAATATCCGCACGGTAATACTCCCTGCCCCCCACTGCGATACGCACACTGCCCGGAGCCGAACTGCTTCGTGTAAAGAGAAGCCGCGGGCTCACCATGCGCAGACGGTTGGGAGAGGCAAAGGTCACGGGCAGAGAACGCCCAACGGGTATCTCATGAAATGCGACTCCCAGCGCCTCTGTCCGGCTCAACTGTTCCGAAGCCGCGTCTGCGAGCAGATAGCTTCCGGCCCACCGGCCGCTGGGCCGAAAAGACTCCCACTTGTACCTGCCTGCGAGAAGTTCGGCCTGCTCCTCGGGTGGACGCTGTTGCACCTGAAGCAGGGAGGACATCCCGGAGACCTTCAAATCCCTGGCATTGGCAGGATTCACCTGAAACCAGGACGGCTGACGCAGGACGTCCGCTGTCCCCCGATAGTAATCTTCAGGAACGTTGGTGATTTTGGCCAGCCTTGGCGGTCTGTTGTAACAGGACACAAAAACTGCCGGATTCGATCTGATTTCAAATTGCGCGACATCCTTGGGGATGGAAAAATAACGGGACACAGCATCGGTAACCCGCACGCCCTCTTCACTGCCAGACATCCGGTCATACTGCGAAGGAACCCCGGAGATGTCGAAAACCACGTCCTTCACGGCCTTGCCGTCTCGATCCAGAAAAGCGATTTCAACTTTCGGCCTCGGAATGGCGTCTTCAAGATACGGTGTCCTGAAATCAACCCTGAATGGAGTCGTTTTGCCATGCTGATGATTCACGACATATCGAACCGGCCCGGACTCGGTCGAAAACACCCGTGCATACAGCGGCAGACCGATATCCTTACCCTCCCCGAAAGGCCTGACCTTGACGGTCATGGGCGTATCTGCCGAAAGCTCGACAAGACCGCCGCCGAAATGCCCTGAATATTCAACCGCCCCTTTTACGTAGGGAATGGAAAGAGTTTTACGCTCATGAATGCTTCTGCCGAACCACTGCAACGAGACAACACCGTTTCCCACATCCTTGCCCAAGGCCGAAAAAGCCAAAACCAGGTCTGCCCCTCCCTCGGGAATTGCAATGGTCGCCCTGAAATCAGGGGCACAGTATATACCTGTGGGAATCGCCGCATCCTCAGAAAGAACATCCTCAACCTCTTTGAGAATATACAATTTGCGCAGCGTGTAATCCTCATCCGCAACCCCCTGGGGACCAAGCGGACGAAACTCAGTCCTCAGTAGATTGATCTTCTCGTCATCGCTCAGGAATTCATGATGGTAGACATTTCCGGCAGCCAGTTTTTCCTGCACTCTCGAAGGAAGCCGATTCCACAGATCCGCTGTCACGATTTCATCATAGGCTTCCTGCTGATAGACCCTGACGACAACACCGGATGCGGGGGCTTCCGCAGCCTTGAGCCTGAACCGTATTGCCGAAGGAAGCCCGGCATCTTCCGTCCCAGTCAGATTGACATACAGCACACGCCCGTCAGTGGGGACCACGTCCGACCCATAGAAAAAACTCGACGTGGATTCCCCGCCGTCAGGAAGCCGGTATGGCGTTATCTTGGACATGAAGTGATAGTCCCCCTGCGTCAAAACCGCTCCGGCAGAGGAAACGACCTGATATTCGACAGCATATTTGTAAATACCATCGATCATGCGGGCCGAAGCCAAAGGAACATCCGCATTGGTGACCGCCTTGATTCGCCTTGTCACCTTGAGAAGCGGGAACTCGGTCCACCGCTCACTGCTGAGTTGGTAGCAAAGACTGACTCTGGACAATGGTATCCGTTTGTCATCAACGGCCTCATCGGACGATCGGGCCAGATACTCCTGAATATCGGGCCAGTATTGCCATGCAACGCCACTGACTAGCAGCAGGAATACAATGCTTCTGAGTATGAATCGAATCATCGCCCTGCTCCTCCCGGCTTGAGAATTGCCGATCGGGAGGCCACGAAGTCGTCTACAAACGAACGGGTGAACCCGGTTGCGACCAACGGAAACACCTTTTCGGCATCAAGGGGAAACAGATTTGCAAACAGCAACAGATTGTCACTTGAATCCCGTATTTCGACAAATGCCTGCTTGGAATTGAAATCGATAATTCTGCGAAGATGAACACCACGAAGCTTCTTCAACATGTCGAGCAAAACCACGTCGCGGGAAACTATGTACTTTTGAACCAGTTCGACAAGCGAGTCGTCCGGGCTCCGCAAGGCATTTCGCTCAACAAAAGGACTGAGTTCATCGTGAATATCGCCTTCCACGGACGGAATTCCGAGTGCGGCAAACTGCTTCTCCTGCAGAATATTCTCTGTCTGCTGCCGGAAACCGGCCCTCAATCCCGGAGAAAGCCAAACAATGGCAAATTCCTTGTTCAATGACTGATTGAGATACAAAGCCTGGGGAAGGCCGCCGACTTCATACCCTGCGACAGATTCGGAACCATCGACAAAGGCGACCCGAAGCCCGTCCGCTTCCAGACTCTCGACAACCCGGCTCCCAAGACGATCAATATTGTCCCGGGTCACAATGCCCGACTTGAAGGCAAGAATGATATCCGCATCAGGCACAGGCACATCCGGCCTGAAACCAAATGCCCTGCTCTGAAGAACCATCATCGGGGCCGCACCGGCCTCCCTCAGGGCAACCTGACTTGCCAACGTAAAAAAGCTCTGCTTGTTCTCGACCTTGATGAGATCGGATGAACCGTCATCATTCGCCCGGGGATGCGCACCGCCAATCATGAGGTATCGAGCCTTGATACGCTCGAACAGGGCAACGCCGTATTCGAAAACATTCACTTCGAAAACAGGACGAGGCACCTGAATAAGGTATGGATTGGACCGGCCAAGGCGTATGACATATGTTCCCCAATGGGAACTTTCATCGGATTCGCTCTCAGCGAGAATGAGAAAATCGCTGTCAGAAACGACATGCTTGTAACGAATCACCTGAAATCCAAGGGGAGCGGCGATGGCGGCGATAGCCTTCAACTCCTCCAGACCTTCTTCTGACCATTGCCCGGCTGCGTACTCCTCCTCGCTCAGACGTATGAGCGGCGTCAGTATCTCCTGATCAAAGAAAAGCAGTTCTTCCTGCCGTGGAACGACATACGAATCCGATCCCTTCTCGGCTATCCTGACCTTGCCCACAAGCAACCAGTCCTGAAGATGACCAAGAATCGTTTTCTCACCGGCCTCCTCAAGAGTCTCCCTGTCACCATAAAAGGGTTTGAAGAGAAGAGCCCGCCGGTCTTTTCGATTAAGCATGAGTTCAGCGATGCCTGACCCGGCGTAGCTCCTCGGCGTATTCCTGAGCGGCGGCGTGATCCACCTGATATCAAACTCACCGATAAGAGCCTGTAGCGCCGCAAGGTTAAGCCCCTCAGGCAGCTCCTTCTTCACCCACAAGGAGGATTCGGGCTGCGGCATTCCTTCCAAATAATCCCCTTTCCGCGCTCCGGTCAGAACCCGGATGGTAGACGCCGTGTAGCCTCTGACCTGAAGGATATCCCTTTCCCCCATGATACGCTGAAAGGCGAGAAACAGCGTCTGACTGTTGCTCAACACATCAGCGCCACCGCCGGAGATATTTCGACGTCCAGTTCCGGCGACCGCCAGACCTTCCGAGTCGAAGTCCAGGAAAAGTGACGCCCCTGCTTCCAGAGCGGCCCACTCGTCAAGCGGAGCAGGAACCTGAATAAGCATGGAATTCGCAGCCTTCAGATTGATGACGTAAAGTCCCCATCCCTTGTAGGGAAGCTGTTCTCTCAGCAGCACGAAACGGTCTTCGACCACGACAAGCTCATAACCGATGGAAGCAAACAGCCCCGTCGCCCGCTCCAGACTTTGGTCAAGGTTCTCGACTTCGGCAGAACGGACCAGCTTCAATCCTTCACTGAAAATTTCTATCTCTCTTGCCGTGGGCTGGACATACGTATTTTTCCTGCGCCCCTTGTACAGCGTGACCTTTTCCTCTAGCAGCACATCGACAAACCGTCCCTGATCTATTCGATGCAGCTTCTGCGGAACAGCCTCCCCGGCTGTCTGAATCCAGCTGAACACATTGGGGGCATAGGTCAACCCATACCCGACGACACTCGCAACGAGTACCGCCACAAGCGACGTCTGCAGGGTGGCCCTGAAGATTCTGGCAACGGAATCCTTGTCATGCATCTTCATGGCAAGCAGAGACGGCAACAGGTATCCGAAACCGTAATAATCGGAAATCTTGATATGCGGCGCATACCAGAGAAGCAGATAGGCAAGGGATATCTTGTAGGCGAAGCTTATATTGAAAAAGAGCAGGACTTTCCTCGCCCCTTCGATGGCAACCGCCTGAAAAACGGGAAGCCGCAGCACGAGTTTCGCCATCCCGAGAATGAGGATGGCCTCTGCGAACGACGCCACGATCTTGAGTGGATCGTACCAGAGGAGAGCCAACAGAGACGGAATGAGGATGCCGTTATACTCCCATCCGTAGAGCAGGTTCATTCTCGAAGCCACAAGGCAGGTTGTCAGAAGAACAATATAGGCCTTGGGACTGGCCAACATGGAAACGGCCAGATCCTCATACATATATGTCAGGTTTGCCAGACTGAAATTCGTGAACTCCATAAGCACGAACCGGACGATCACGAGCGTCAACCCGACAGTCACCAAAAGCGGTCCCATTCCCCTGACAAGTCCCGGTTTCCAGAACTGGTTAGCCATCAGGGCAACAACAATGAGCCCGAAACTGTAGAGATTGTTCCGATAGTCAAAGGCAATATTGAAATGCTCAACAAGATAGCGGCCGACCTCGGGCAGGATCACGACATCCATGCAGAGCCGCACAAGCACACTGACGACAAGGAGGGCGAAAAAACGATCCCGTCCGAAGAAATTGCCCCACCAACCGTATCGGGAGGCTTTCTCCGAGTAGAACCATACGATCAGGTAGGTAAGAACAGCTTCAACAAGTATGACGGACGCGGACCAGGGTTTGGTAAGAATGAGAGGGGCAAGGTAACCGGGAACGACAAGGCCGCTGAGAACCCATCCGAATCTGAGATTGAAAAAGGCAACAACGCAGATACCGACCCAGACCGTCGTGAAAACAGAGCTGGAGAGGCTGCCCTGCGGCAGGATGTTCAGTACGAATCCATCCATCTGTAACCTGTTTCCGGCATACTGCCGGGGCTAAACATCAAGGGCTGTCTGTCTGTCGAATTTGACCAGATGCAGCTGAAAATCAAGTCCGACTCCAACCTCGCTTGACGCCTCAAGCCTGCCGCCCCACTGAGTCAGATTGATCATGTTCTTGCGAAGCACCTGATAGTCATTCGAATGAAGTGGAGCCGTATCAAAAAGGAACCGCTGAAACTTTTCGTTGGGAAGCCCAAACCCAGTGTCACGCATACGGATAGTCACAGAGGCCTCCTCCTCGGAGATCTCGATATTGATATCGGTTTCATCAGCATCCTTGTCCAACAGGACGAGAATCGAAACAAGCAGGTCCACAAGCTGTATCGGATTTGCATTCACCAATGAATACGCCTCGCATTCGAGTATTTCGCATCTCTTCTCCAGATCCGGCACTTCCACAGCGGCTTCACGGATGGCCGCATTCAGACAGGACCGAGGATTGACGGGAAGCACACCTGTCTTTGCCATGACCTCGAAATCCGCATACTTCGGGAGCAGACCGGTGAAATCATTGAGTCCGTTCACAAGCCCTTTCACTGAGTGACAAAGCTTTTCACGCTCCGCTTCCTCCATATCCTCGTTTTCAATCCGGTTCATGACTGCAAGTATCTGATTCAGATCATTCTTAAGGTGGAAGTTCGTATACTTGAAAAACTCCTCCTTGAATTTATACGCTTCCTTGATGTCGCTCAGGTCGACAATCTCAAAGAGAATTCCCTGAACACGAAACGGTGTCGTGATCTCTGATGAGCCGGTTTCTTCACGAACAAGCGGCCTGATGCTCAACACCAAAGATTTACCGTTCCCCTCTTTTGAAGTCAGGGGAAATGAAATTTCCTCGCCATGAATAGTCAGATATCGCAGCTTCGGACGGACTTCGCGTTCCTGCATGCCAGTAAGAGTCACGGCCAGATCCAGAGCGGTCATCTCAAAAGCGGGCAAATCGAACTCGACCAGAAAATCCGTCATGGACTTGTTGATCATCAGGACATTGCCAAAAAGATCGTAAACAAGAATGGCCGTATCAATGGAATTGAGCGCATCTTCAAGAATCTCGATCCGCCGGGAAAAGAAGGAAATCGCCTTCTTGATTTCTATGAAGTTGCCCTGACTGCCCTGTAATGAGATCAGCTTGCGAATCGGACTTTTGGCAAGATTCTGCTGCAACAGCCATTGACGCCGTCTGTAAAGCATCGTGGCGATTTCTTCGGCAAAATCCCTGACGGTATTGAGGAACTGCGCGATCTGGTCTTTCTCCCCCGGTGCAATGGAAAAGGCCCAGAAGCCCTCCAGATGTCCGGCAAAAACCAGCGGCACCAAAAACTGCACTTCCGGTTCGGAAGATTGACTGAGGTAATCCTCTACCTCAATAGGGCCGTTTGCCTCCAGAGCCCATGTATACGGAGAGCGATGGTAATCCCTTCGCATTTCGGCGATATCGTCAATGCTGCAATTCAGGGAAATGATTTCCTTGACCACATGCTTATCTGCAATGGACTCAAGAAAAATGACCCGTTTCATGTATAAAGTCTGGTTGACCAGATTCAGAACCTGAGCCCAGTGCTCCTTTGAGGCCATGAAGCTTGTCGGATGGACCTTCTCACGAATCAGATGCAGTGTTTCCAACACAGTCAACTGCACCTGCGCCTCCCGCTGCCGAACCTTTGAGCGCAAGACGAAAACAAAGCTGAGGCCTTGGGCCAGAACCACTTCAACAATCGGCGGGTAATACCCGAAGTAATAGAAGACGAACCACGCCGCCAGAATATACACGAGCGAAAGAGCCACTATGGCGGCAAGAACAACAGAGATGCTCGAATAGTGAAAAACAACCAGGCCGGCCAAAGTGGCAATACAGATTATGGCAAATTTTGAAAGCCAGTCAGATACCACGAGTTGCTTTTTCTGCAGCAGGGTATTCAAGGCATAGCCTGTATATTCAAGATTTGACATGCCGCCGAGATTCAATGAGATGGGCGTTTCAAGCCCCGGCACAAGAACATCTGTCGAAAGGCCCACCACGACGGATTTCCCTGCAACAAGCTGCCGAACCAGCGCCCCCCGCATGACGTCATGAATGTCAACATTGGGAAGACCGCTCGTCAGACCGTTGAAATAAACCAGAAAGTCCTCATCAGCGCCTGCCCGGGAACCATACCGATCCTTGACGGCAACGTTGACAATGGTCGGGACATCGCTGCCCATGACATCCTGATACGCAGGATACCGCCTGTGAACGCCATAAAAGGATGGAGGAATCACGACGAGGCCATAGATGACAGGCAAATCGCCGACGCCTTTCGGGAGAGGTGCGAGATAGGGCTTTGAACCGACTCCCCCGGGGGACCAGGGCCTGCCGAAAACGACATTCCCATCGGCAACGGCACGCTTGTAAAAGGCGGGGCCGGCATTGGAGGGCATGAACAGAAAAACAATTTGCTCGGCGTCAAGTTCTTTCATCTCATCAATGAACCGGAGCCAATACTGACTGTCTTCATGGGCTGCCGCCTCCGGTGCCTCGACAAGCAAAATAGGAGGCTTTGCATCGGATTCGGGAATGGACTGAACAAAAAGATCGTAAATCAGTACGTCGGGGATACGGAATATTCCCAACATATTCAATGACCAAACAGCGAATATGATGCCCAGAAAAACAACTAAGATGTTTGTTTGCAGGCGTCTCACTTCAACTCCGTCGGTTCTGGTTGGTCACAATTATTTAACCATTTATATCAACTACAGAAATAAATCAATTTTTGTTGGCAAACCGACACCGGAACAACACATTTTCCCTTTAGTGTCCCTGCCGCCATGAAGATCATCAAACATCGTCAATGCACGGGAGAGAAAAATAAAAAACACTTCCTTTTCCAAGACGACTCTGCACACCGACCTGTCCGCCATGGAGTCGTACGATTTTCCGGCAAATAGCCAAGCCGAGTCCCAACCCCTTTGGCTTCTCGGTCATGACGTCGCCCGCCTGATGGAACTGTTCAAATACCTTTTCCGCGTCTTCAGGGGACAGCCCCACACCGGTATCGCGAACTTCCACCATAACCTCGTCTTCATTTGTGACGACTCTCACCTCGATTTCACCCTCCTGAGTGAATTCAACGGCATTGGAAATATAGTGTTTCAACACCAGTTCAATCAGCTTGCCGTCCACCTTGACCGGCATCGACTCGGATGGCGCTGTCAAAGCAAATGAAAGTCCCTTTGCTTCGATCTGCTCCCACAAATCATTACTGACCTTTTCCACGAGCGTGACAAGGTCATGAGAACGCATCTCGGCAGCGGCATCGTCTGCCGTCAACGCCATCAAAACGACTATATTATCAATCATGTCATTCATGGTGGATCCCTGTCCCGAAATGACACTCAAGGCATCGCGCAACGCAGCCATCTGTTTCGCAGAAAGCGGTGTATCGGGATCACGTCCATCAATCTTCTTGAGCCAAAGCTTGGCAAATCCCATAATTGAAGTAAGCGGAGTACGCAGTTCATGTGAAACGTTCGAGAGAAGGACAGTCTTCATTTCATCCACACTTTTCAGATCGTCATACGCTTCGCGAAGTGCCTTTCTGGATTGATGAATACGATACGACATCCCCTCGATATCACGACTCAATTCACCGAACTCATCACCATCTTTGACAGGGATGGAAACCGGAGCTTCTTCCATGGCAATCTTCTGGGAAGCGCCCCGAAGGGATATGACGGGCTCAACTATGAACTTATGCAGCAACATCCCCAGACTCAAAATCAATGCGATTGAAGTTATGACCCCGACGCTGGCAACCGTTATCCAGATGCGCTGTTCTCGTTCATGCAGAAAATCACCTTTGATCACAATGACCACGCCCCAATTCCATGGCCTGAAATACTTGGCCACAAAATCACCGTAAATCCCGTCTGGAATGCGCCCTTTCAACACACGGTCCGGCGCTTCCGCCAATCGCTCTAAAATTGAATCCCACGCCTCGGGCAACCGGTCAGACATCTCATCCGAAGAACAATAGATAATGTTTTTTCGGTCATCGACGATAAACAGGTGCCCAGGCCAAACGAGATGAAGTTGACCTGCCGCCGTAAGCGCTTCCTGCTGAAAACGATCAACAAATGAGGCAACATTTTCCAATTGATTCTTTTTCAGAAGTTCAACCCTGCTCGCCAGATCCTGAGTAAAATAGGCATCCAGAACGCCTTCACAATACTGGTACACAGCGTCATGAGAGCTTCTGGTGGCACTGTTGATCACCAGCCATCCGGTAAGCAGAAGAGCGGTCCCCACGGTCGGGATTACTGAAAGCAGGATCTTGGTTCGCAGTCGCATTCTACCGCCACACGTTCTTGCCCGCGAGTTCCATTATTTCACTCGGTATGACGATCTGAAGTTCTATTGCCGTTTTGAGATTTATACCAAGTTCGAAACTGTCTGGCGGAACAGGCGGAATGTCTCCAGGCGCAGTTCCTTTGAAAATGGAATCAACCATGCCTGCCACCTGAAAACCACTATCCTCGTAATTGGGGGTTACAAAGAAAAGCCCCCCGTTTCTGGTGCATTCCTTGGTATGGCACAATCCTACAGGAACGCCTGATTGCAGAAGCAAATCCGAAAACTCCATGGTTTCACCAAGCGGCCCCGGCACGATCCACCAGTAATCAATCTCGGGAGAGAGAGTTGTGACGCCTTTCCGGGCATCGGCCAACATGGCATCCAGTCCATCGGGCATGGCGCGATATTCCAACGAAAAAGACTCGAATTCAATCTGCCCGCCAAGACCACGCATGGCCTTCAGGTCATTGACTGCGGCGGGATACGAAGAAAGGACAACCCCCACACGTACCGGGCGATCCGGAAAAGGCTGCGTCAACAACTCTTTCGCAAGTTCCATTTTCGACTTGCGCATCAGGGAAAACACCAGCCCGGTAACATTCGTTTTCGTGGGAAGCCCGACTTCCTCAATCAACCCTGCCCCTACAGGGTCCGACACGACACAAAACACTAAAGGAATATCTGTGCCCTCAAGCACTTCCTTTGCAGCCCGAGAGGCCAGAGTGGCAAAGGAAACAACGACATCCACTTCATGTCCGGCAAGATACTTACGCAGCTTTTCCTTTGCGAGAGCTTCACTTCCCTGAGCTTCAATCTTGTCGACCACGAGATTCTTCCCAGCATGATAGCCGAGTTTTTCCAAGCCGCTCAAAAAGAAATTTTCATGGTCGGTCACAACCGGAACAGGCATTGTTTCAACCATGACAACACGTAATGACTGAGCGTAAACATTTGACGCAAGCAAAAGAAGGATAGCAGCCAAACACAAATATAACTTGGAAAAACGAGCAACGGACATTGCTCCCCCTTTGGATCAGACTCTGTGACACAACGACTTGCCGACAGTTCAAACATATCACTATCGGGATGAAATGCTATTATATTGCCACGACCTATGACCGCCCACCTCACACGTTCACACTCTACAAAGGCAATCAAACCATGCACAATGCACAAGGTCAAAACAATTATTACTCCTATTTAAAAAATACTCACAAAACCCAAAACAGCGCCTTGACAACATGGTTTAGTTGCTTTACCAAGTCGACATGAGCAGCAAAAACGAATCCATAAAAGCCCTCACCGGTAGACTGATGCGGATAATCAACAAGCACTCCCGCATTGAGGAACTGCCCATACGCACAGGCAAAAATGTTGGCCTGACGGCCCGTGAAGTTCACTGCCTGAACGTCATAGGCCAGCAAGAGGGAATCAACATCAAAACCATTGGCGACACGCTCGGGGTCACGAAAAGCGCGGCATCCCAGATGGTCGGCAAGCTAGAGAAAAAAGGATTCGCCCAAAAAGAAAAAGCGGTAAACAACGACAAGGAAATACTGGCATATCTAACGGATACGGGATGGGATGCATTCAAGGCCCACAAGGAATTTCATGAACGCCATTTCAAAACGCTCATGCGCCAACTGGATGAATTTCCAGACACCCAACTGGCGGTTGCAGCCGCCATTCTCTCGGCTGTTGAGACGGTCGTGGACGAACGCATTGCCGAACTGTTTGACGAATAAAAAATTTTACACATATGGTTTAACATCTAAACCATAGTACTCTTACAAAATAGCACATGCAATTTGGACGTGATCATACGCAAATAAAATGTTGCGACACTAAGGTTAAGCTCCTTAACCATAACATCACAAGTACACGGCATAAGGAGAACGACAATGCAGAATCAGGGACAATGGCTTGAAGACTTTTTGGCCTGCCGCAAAAACTTCGACAATGAAAAATCCGAAGTGTGGGAACTCACCCTGCAAACAGTGAACGCCGCCTTCAAGGACGGAGCACTCGGCTCCAAGGAGAAACACCTGATGGCTCTCGGCATCGGCGTGAAAGACCACTGCGCGCCGTGCACGCTCGGCCATCTTCAGGGTGCCATCAAGGCCGGGGCCACGAAAGAGGAAATCCTCGAGACCATCGGCGTCACCATTTCCATGTCCGGGACCACGGCCATGGGCGGAGCCTGGATGGTTTTCAAGATGATGGAAGAAGAAGGACTTTTCTAACCACACACCAACATCACAAGGAGACAGGCTCATGTCACTTGATTCCGGTATGACGCAGCCGGCGCTGCAGCAACACGTCGATGTTTTCGTCAACAGCTTTTTCGCCAACGGCGCACGCAACTACATACGCAAGACCACCCGAAACGCCCCATGGCTGAACGTGGGGATCATGGAAAAAACCAATTCCGAAGCTTTCTACTCAAGCAGGCTCTTTTCCGGAATGAACATTGTCGGCGGCAGTGCATACTCCCTTGGACACGGCTTCATTCACGGCTACCTCAAGGAGTCAGCCGAAACACAAATCGGGCGGGCCGTCGCCAATCTCAATTCTCTGGGCACAAAGGAAATCATATTCTACCACGACGAAAGCCTGCGCGGTCTGGACTTGGCCCGCAAGCTGGGGCTGAAGCTGCGTTTCACACCTGTCACGCTGCTGGAATGGCTCATACGTCAGGTCAAGGACAACCGGCAGCAGGTTCGGCAGCTTGATACGGACGCCGCAGTCCAGCTCCCCTGCTCATGGCAATCCGGAGACAGGAAAAACGCCCGGATAAACGAACTCTTCGACCTGATCGGCGTCAGGCGCGTCAAGCGGCAGTATGACTACAACGACAGGCTGTGCTGCGGAGTCCGAGGCTTTTTCGGCCTTCAGACCGGCCACACCCACAACGATTCCGACCGCGCTGAAGCACAGGTCAGCAAAAATATCGAAGACGCCCGGCAGGCAGGAGCCCAATACATGGTCACCACCTGCCCATACTGCTACGCGGCGCTCGCTTCGACGGCAAAGGACGCCGGGATAACCCCGATTCAGATAGAAGGACTGGCAAGCCTCGCATTATACGGCGAATCGCTGCCTGAAGGACTGGCCTTCCTCTAAGCATTTATAAAGATCAAAGGAATACCGCTATGCAACACCACTTCCCGAATATCTTCAACCCACTGAACATTGGCTCCATGGAACTGAAAAACAGAGTTGCGCTGGCTCCCATGGGGACCAGTCTCGGCAACAAGGACGACACGCTTTCCGACAGGCTCATATCCTTTTATGAAAGAATCGCCCAAGGCGGAGCGGGATTGATTACCACCGGCGTGGCTGCGGTTTCCAAAAACGGGACCGTTGGGGTGGGCATGAATTCGCTCTACGACGACAGCCATATTCCCGGTTTCAAAGCCCTTGCCGAAGCCGTGCATGCGGCAGGGGCCAAGCTGTGCATTCATCTCATGCATGGCGGATTGGAAGCGTTCCCGTTCTTCACGAAAAAGAAACGGCTCGTTTCACCCTCGGGCGGCATTTTCGGGCCGAATCAGATGCGCTTCAAGGGCATGGAACTGGATAATACCACCATGATTTCGAACGTCATGTCCAACAAAGACATCAAGACCGCGGGCGATGAATTCGCCGCAGCCGCCCTGCGTGCCAAACAGGCCGGGGCGGACGCCTTGGAACTCAATGGTGCTCAGGGCTTTCTTCTCCAGCAGTTCTATTCTCCCTACTTCAACAAGCGCACCGACGAATACGGCGGGGACTTCGAAGGAAGGATGCGGTTCCCTCTGGAGGTTGTCAAAAAAGTCAGGGCAGCCGTAGGCCGGGAATTCCCCATCATTTTCCGCATGGTCGCTACCGAAGGCGAAGGAGGCGGGATAGACGTCGCCGATGCGGTGCAGATCGCGCAGGAACTGGAAAAAACCGGAGTGGACGGGCTGCACATCACGGCGGGCCGCGGCATTTCGCCGATGGTATGGTCCCTGATGATGCCCATTGCCGAAGAAGGTCACACACCGATCAAAGATCATGTGGCCACCATCAAGAATGGGGTCAACATCCCGGTCATCGGCGTACAGCGGATCGTCGATCCCGAAAGCGCCGAAGAAATTCTGGCAAACGGAAAGGCTGACATGGTTGCACTGGGTCGGGGCCTGATAGCCGACCCGGACTGGGTCAACAAGGCGCAGCAGGGCAAGGCCGACGACATCCGCAAGTGCATCGGCTGCCTGCAAGGATGCATCGGCACCCAGATGACCGCCGGGTACTCCAATTGTCTGCAAAACCCGGAAGCGGGAAGGGAAAACCACCTCCAGATACTCCCAACCGAACGCCCCAGAAAGGTTCTGGTTGTCGGTGGAGGACCAGCCGGACTGGAGGCCGCCCTCATAGCTGGCAAGCGGGGCCATGAAGTCGTCCTATGCGAAAAGGACAGCAAACTCGGGGGCCAGTGGAATCTCGCCTTTGTTCCTCCGGGCAAGGAAGACTTCCGGTGGGTTATCGACTGGCGCGTCAGCCAGATCAATCAATTGGACAACGTGACCGTAAAAACAAGCTGCGAAGTGACACCGGAAATGATCAACGAGTTTGCCCCGGATGTCACTCTGGTAGCGACCGGCAGTGTTCCCGTACTTCCCGACATTACCGGAATACACAACGACCGTGTCACGACGGCCCATGCCGTCCTTGGTGGCGAACCTGTTCATGGACAGAATATCGTCGTGATCGGGGGCGGAGCAACCGGCTCCGAAACAGCACACCACCTCGCGACCAAAGGGAAAAACGTCACCATTGTCGAAGCGCTCCCCGACATCGCCACGGACGAAATGCCGGCAAGAAAGGTGTGGCTGATGCAGGCTCTGGCCCGAAACAACGTGGCCATTGCAACCAGCGTCGGCGTCAACGAGATCACAGCCGACGGAGAACTGATCGTCACTCGGGACGGCACAAGAGAAAGTCTGGGAACGTTTGACGCCATAGTCATGGCGACCGGGGTACGCAGCCATGACCCGCTTGAGGCAATGAGCGGGAAACTCTCCGGGGAGACACACGTCATCGGGGATGCCTACCTCATGCCGACCAACGGTCTTGACGCCCTGCACCACGCCTCCGAACTGGCAAGAACAATTTAGGCCATATCCACTCCTTCATGACAGGGGAGTCCCGATTTCATGACTGTCACGGGATTCCCCTTCCGAGGGGGCTGAATCACCCCTCAATAAACGAATTTTGCGAAGATACAGTTAAGCATCTAAACCATACCACTTCAATTCATGGAAAGCCCGCAGCGAAAACGCCGCGAGGAGGACGACATCAATGTACAGCTTCGGAATAGACATAGGCTACTCAGCCATCAAAACGGCAATCCTTGATTCCGACAAGAAGATCATTCATTCGGAATACGCCCTTCACCGGGGAAACGTTTCCGAGACACTGAAAAAAATGATTGGGCAGACTATCGAGCGTCCTGATGCGGACCGGATTGTTCATGGAGCCGTCACCGGAAGCGGCAGCGCATTTCTTACGGACAAAGGGGACGTTTCCCCGGTCAACGAAGTGGCAGCCATTGTTGAGGGAGCCCTTCTCCTCGACAAGGACTGCGCTTCCATCATTGAAATGGGCGGCCAGACCGCGAAATTCATCACCGGCTTCACCTCGAAAGACAAAACCCGAGTGGAAGTATCAATGACCTCCAACTGCTCCTCGGGCACAGGATCATTCCTTGAAGAGCAGGTATCGCGACTGGGAATGGACATTGAAGACTATTCCGCTCACGCCGCCAAAGCGACCTCTATCCCCCGCATTGCCGGACGATGCAGCGTGTTCGCCAAGACGGACATCACGCACCACCAGCAGGAAGGCGTACCAAGAGAAGATATTCTCGCAGGTCTGGCTCATGCGGTGGTCAAAAACTACAGAAGTGCGGTCATGCGCCGGTTGCCCAAAACAACGCCCATGCTTTTTGTGGGCGGCGTCTGCCGCAACAGCGCAATCACGGAGGCCATGTCCTCGGTGCTCAAGCTCGGGCCGGAAGAACTGCGCACCAACGAGCATTCAGGTATGGCCGGAGCCATCGGAGCAGCCGTACTGGCCGCACAGGAGCAGCTTTCCATAAACATCCGGGAGACTGCGGGAGTGCTGGCCGACGCTCCTTCTCGCCATATTCACATGCACGAGGACCTGGACCTCAAGCCGCTGGTGGGCCTCGGCATGGACGACGGCAAGGGCAAACACATCACCCAACTGTTGCCGAACTCCCTTCCGGTCGATTGCTGGCTGGGCATTGACGTCGGTTCCACCAGCACCAACCTTGTCCTCATCGATGACCGGGACAGGATCCTCGGCTACCGCTATCTGAGAACGGCAGGAGCCCCTGTCCGGGCTGTATGCACGGGACTTGCGGAACTGCACGAAGAATTCGGCGACAAAATCAGAGTGGCAGGGGCCGCCGCGACCGGGTCCGGCAGATACATGACCGGCCGTCTGGTAGGCGCAGACCTTGTCCGTGACGAAATCACGGCTCAGGCCCGTGCTGCCGTGGCGATCGATCCTTCGGTGGACACCATTTTCGAAATCGGCGGACAGGATTCCAAATTCATTGCGATTGAAGACGGCGTGGTCGCGGACTTCCAGATGAATAAGATATGCGCGGCCGGAACCGGCTCCTTCATCGAGGAACAGACCAAGAAGCTGGGTGTGTCTCTGGAGGAAATCGGCCCCACTGCGCTTTCGGCAACGAACCCCACAAGTCTGGGAGAACGCTGCACCGTTTTCATGGAAAGCAGCATCGCCGCCCATCTGGGACAGGGAACCGACATCGCCGACCTCGCTGCCGGACTGTGCTACTCCATCGTCAAGAACTACACGAACAGGGTCGTCGGACAGAAACGCATCGGCCGCAGGATATTCCTGCAGGGCGGCGTGGCGCACAATCAGGGTGTGGTCAACGCCTTCCGCGCAGTCACAGGCAGGGACGTCACCGTACCGCCGTTCTTCAGCGTCACCGGGGCATACGGAGCCGCCATACTGGCCCGTGAAAAGATGCAGACAGAAGGGTTGACGACCACGGAATTCAAAGGATTCGCGCCCACTCCGCCTGACGAGACAAAAGCAACACCATCTTCCGACAAAGCCGCAGGGTCCGACTTTAACCGAAAGGTTCAGGAGTTCATTTTCGAAGGGTACGATGACACCATGGACCCGAACAGAAAAACCGTGGGCATCCCCCGCGCCCTGTTCACCTACGGCATGTTCCCGATGTTCTACCCCTTCTTCAAAGAACTGGGCTTCAACGTGATGCTCTCCGCCCCCACCTCGGAAGAGACGATACGGATGTCGCAGGAGTATTCCCTGGACGAGACATGTTATCCAGTCAAACTCATCAACGGCCACGCTGCCGAGCTGGTGAAAAAAGGTGTGGACTATCTGTTCTTCCCCGACCTCTACACCGTGTTCCATCCCGGTTCTGAGTCGCGGCAGGACTATGGCTGCGCGTACATGCAGTTGGCCTTCAAGATCATCAACAAGGCCATGGACCTTGAGAACAAGGGCATCAAGCTGCTGGCACCGACCATTGCCTTCAATCAGGGACGGGACTTCATGCAGGGCGTGTTCATGAAGATGGGGCGCGAACTGGGCAAGACCGAACAGGAAACCGGCATGGCCCTGCAAAAGGCCATGGGGTCGTTCAAGGCATTCGAGGACAAGCTCGAACAGCGGGGAAAGGAAACCCTCGCCAATCTCGATCCCGACAAAAAGACCTTTGTGCTCATTTCAAAAATATACGGCGTCGCAGACCCTGTCCTGAATCTGGGCATCCCGGACAAACTCGCGGCAATGGGATACCAGACCCTGCCGTTCTACGACATGCCGGAAGTGGACATCTTCAATCAGCACCCGAACATGTACTGGCCCTTTGGGCAGCACATTCTCGAAGCCGCAAAACTGGTCTCCAAGCATCCGAACCTCTATGCGGTATTCCTCACACACCACGGATGCGGACCGGACACGGTGACAGCCCACTACTTCAAGGAAATCATGGGCGACAAGCCCTATCTGACCATCGAAGTGGACGAACACTCTTCCGGCGTAGGCGTCATCACCCGAGTGGAAGCCTTTGTGAACAGCCTTGGCAAACGCCCTGTCCTGCAGGCCGGTCCTCTTGAAACATATACGGAGCTTCCTCCCGAGGAGCCGGTAAACATTGATGCCGAAACTCCTCGCGCCGCTACGGGAAAACTCGTCGTGCCATGCATGCAGCCATACTCTCGACTGGCCTGTAAAGCCATGGAAGCGGAAGGGATAGACGCTGTCGAGGCCAACGCAACGACCGCCGCGTCGATCGATCTCGGCAGAAACCATACCGTCACCAACGAGTACTACTCTCTGGCCGTCCTGCTGGGCGACCTGCTGCACACCCTGAAAGGAATGAATGGTTCAGGCGAGAAAGTGAAACTGCTACTCCCGCAGAACGAAGGGGCAGAGGTCGACGGGCAGTACCCACGATTCATTCGCGCCAAGCTGGACCAGAACGGATTGGAAAATGTCGGAATCACCGCTCCCTACATGGAAGACCTGCTCAGCCTGAATGAAGAGCACGCCAGAACCATGTTCCTGTGCCTGCTGGCCGGGGATCTCATTCTGCTCGCCCCCGGCGAAAAGCGGCAGATGCTTCAGGAGACCGTCGAAGAAATGATTGCGAGCAAATCGCTGACGCCGGGATTTCTCGCTTCCGTAGCCAGACACGTCAAGACGTGGACACAGGGGCAGCACAACGGAAAGACCGTCTTCGCCCTTGGAGAACCGATGACACTCTACAACGACATCCTGAACGACAACACGTTCAAGACGCTCGAGGCCCAAGGGCACCGCGTCATCTATGCCCCTCTCTGCGAATACATGTGGAGTTTCTGGCAAGACTTCGCCCCCGAAACCAACGGCAGTAAGGCTCCCAAGCAGCGTCTTCTGGATGAATTCCAGAACACCATTCGCTCCATTGCGGCGATCCTCGAAGACCAGAGCCACTTCGAGCCGGACCTGAAACAACTCATGACCAAGGCGGACGAGACCATAGGTTACTACGCCGGGGCCTTCGGACGGTATCGAAGCGTCAAACCCCTCGGCTCCCTGTCAAAAGCAAACGGCATCATCTCGGTCACCTCGATGTACGAAAATACAGGAATCTCCCTTGAGATTCTGCAAAAGCGGCGCAACGGAGACGGCACCCTGCCGATGCTGACACTGACCTTTGACGGCAACAGAAACAAGGCGGACGAAACAAAAGTCGAATCATTCCTCTTTTACATTTGAGGGCAACCCCCAAGGAGGACCCAATGCACACCACCATGCACAAAACACCCAGTCGTCCACGGGAGCATACTCCCCAGGCAAAGATCCTGCAGACCCTGCAAAAACAGGGGCTCAAACTGACACGTCAGCGGAAGGTGATTCTGGAGGTTTTTCTGGACATGGACGGGCACCCGTCACCGGAGGAAATCCATCGTGAAATCCACCGTCAGGGGCACAATCTGGGCATCTCCACAGTCTACCGGACACTGAAGGTACTCGTTGAAACCGGCGTTGTACGAAAACTTGAATTCGGCGATGGACAGGGCCGGTACGAGCAACGAGACGAAGGGACGCAGCATCTGCATCTGGTATGCAAACAATGCGGACAGACATTCGAAGTGCCGACAATCGCCGTGGACTGGCTGTTTGAGGAACTGGCTGAAGATCATGCCTTCGCCCTGCACAGCCACACGGCATACCTCTACGGACTCTGCGACGCATGCATCGCGGAATCGTCAGGAAACAAAGATAATCATGAAAAAGAAAGGATAATCCCATGAACCATCAGCGTCACCGGCAATGCCGGGGGACAGCCCCCGTCCGCAAAGGATACGGCCCCACCAGCTTCTGGCTTCAGGACCCGAAAGCAGTCTTCGACCATCTGGCCCTGCAAGAAGGCACGGTCCTCGTGGACGCAGGATGCGGCGCAGGGGAATATTCCCTGTTCGCCGCAGACCTGCTGGGGGAAAAAGGGCGCGTCATCGCTCTGGACACGGTCAAAACGTCAATCGAACAACTGAACGTCCTTGCCCTTGAGGAGGGCAAGACAAACGTAACGGGCCACGTGTGCGACATCACGGCCTCGCTCCCTCTGGAAACGCATAGCGTGGACGTCCTTATGCTGAGCACCGTGCTGCATATAAAAAGCGTGCGCGATCAGGCGGAAAGCATGTTCTCCGAATTCAAGAGGGCGCTGCGTCCGGACGGAATACTGGCAGTGCTGGAATGCAAAAAGGAAGAAGCCAATTTCGGCCCTCCCCTTCATTCCCGGCTGTCAGCGGAAGATGTCGAGGCACTTGCAGCTCCCTGCGGCTTCGAAAGACACTCCGAACTGCTTCTTGAACATACCTATCTGGCATGCTTTCAACCTCGATAAACCACACCATTCTGCGACCATAAAAAAAGGACTCCCGAACCATTCGGGAGTCCTTTTTTCATACCGTCAGATGTGAAACTCAAATCTTTCGTACAACGCACGCCCTGTACTCCAGTTCCCGCCTCCCGATAGAGGCGGAAGTAAAACGCAGGGAGCGTATAGGCTCGAAACCGCAACGTTCACCCAACCTGCTCAAGGAAGACGGAGAATGAAAATGAAAGGTGACACCGGGACGGCAGGTACGGCCATGAAATGAACGCTCGCCGGAATCTGCATCATCCTGATGTGCGACCACGAAAGCGAAAACGCCTCCCTTTTTCATGATGCGGGCCACTTCGGAAAAGATCACGTCCAGATCGCTGAAAAGGTGCATGACTCCGGTGCATACGGCGTGGTGAACCGATTCATCGGCAAACGGATACGGCGAAACAGACACATCGTGCTCCGCGAGTTCAGACGCAAAAGCCTTTTTTCGGCAGACCTCAAGCATCTCGCTTGAAAAGTCCATTCCTTTCACACGAAGCCCAGCCTTGTGAAACAGGACAGAGGCCAACCCCGTTCCGATCCCCACATCAAGGATGGTCTCCCCCGGAGCAGTGTCCCTGTACGCCAATCCGAAAACGATCTCCGGGTCCAGCCAGTTGGCCTTCTGGGATTTCATATCATATTGCTGCACATGGTCGCCGGTAAAAGCCCTTCTGACCTTTGTATTAGTTGTCATTGTTCACCTCTTCGCAAACAGGCAGCATGCCGCCCTTTGATTTGGAAATACCGGCAACCACGGCTTCGGGGCCGACGCTTCGATTCACGATGTTCCGCGAAAACCGCAGGGAGGCCTCCGCAACGAAAAACCCCAAAACCATGCAACCGGCCAACAGAGTGTAAAGGAAGGCAAACCCGCTGTTGTCGCCCAGCTTCCCGATAAATGGAGCCATGGCCAGAGGGAATATGATGTACAGACTGCTCAGGACCGCAAACCCCGTTCCGGCGTTAGGGCCTGCACAGGCACGCATCATGAGAGTGAAACCCCAAACCTGAATACCACCCATGAGAATGCTGTCCAGCGACAAGGCAACGGCAGCCATCCACAAGGAGATACTGCCCTGTTGCGCCCAGTAGACCGAAGACACTGCAAGCGTGATGGAAAGCAGGCAGAAGCACCGCATGAACAAATCCCGGCCAGCCCGGTGCAGCAGCCAGCCGCTCAGGATGGTCCCGGCCAGACCGGCCGGGTAACCGTAGTGCATGAGCAGCCGCCCGATTGCCTTGGAATCCAACCCCAAATCCACGAACATCGGTGCCCGCATTTGAAATCCGCAAAAGGCAAAGGCCGTCGGGGCAATCAGCACCGGCAACAGCCAAAGCACATCTTTTCGGCGAAGAAAAGCCACCACCCCTGCCTTTTCAATTCCCCCGAAGGAAACAGCCCTTACGGGTTTCATTTCCTTATGCAACAGCACAGGAAGACTGAGCAGGAAAACCACCGCAGCAAGCGTCAGGCACAGGAACGACCATCCCATGGACGAGTGCAAGAACAGCATCAATCCGCCACCGAAAATCATGCCCACATACCGCGCACCGGCCTGCACCGAGTTCCCCCACCGTCTCTCCGACGGCTTCAGGATGTCAGTGGCATAGCCATCCACGGCGATATCATTGGTGGCCATCACGATATTGAGCAGCATCAACACAGCATACATGGCTCCGTACTGCGTTTCCGGAGGTGTCTGCGATGCGATCAGCAACAGGCAGGCCCCCACCCATTGCAAGGGGAATATCCATGATCGACGCCGCCCCAGCGCCGGGAAATACGTCTTGTCCACCCAGGACGCATAAATGAACTTGAACGCCCATGGCAGATGCAGAATGAACAGTCCGCCGATGCCTTCCAGCGACATCCGGCTTTCACGCATGATGACGGGAAGACTCCCGAATACATAGCCAAGTGGGATGGCTTGGCACAAATACATGGAGGCCAGCAAAAACATTTTCTTCGCAGTCGAGTCTCCCCGACCATCACAAACCGGCATTGATTTCATCGCCTGCTCCTTCACGCATCGTCGAAAACAAAAAGACTTCCGAATCCAGAATTGAATTCGTTCGACAGGCCGCCTTTCATCCGCATCGGACAGCGCACCGCATTTCTCGACATTCTGATGAAGATGCAATCTATGATTCGCGGCAAAAAGTTTCTGCCCCCGCAACAGATAATTTTGCCCTTGAAATGAAAAATCGGCCCAAAAAAAACTGGCATGCAACCATGCCTGTCAACAGCCGTTCCCAAAATCAAAAGTTAAACGGGCCTCATTCAGGAAACACGAGCCATATGGTTGTAAGTATTTGCCCGAATGGACTTCAGATACGCCTTGGGAAGTACACCGAACCGTTTCCTGTACGCAGTGCTGAAATGGCTGAGGTTGATATACCCGATTGCCCAAGCCACCTCACTGACGTTCATGTCGCCTTCCTCGAAATACATCTTCGCCTTTTGCAGCTTGTATTCCTTGATGAAACCGAAAACAGACGCCCCGTACAATTCCTTGAAACCGACCTGAATCTTGTGAACTCCCATATGATAGTCTTCAGCAAGCTCCGCCAGTGTCGGGGGTGAGGAGAACCGGTTCTCAAGCTCCTTGCGAATGGCATGAATCACATCGCGCTCGCGGGGACAGAGAGAATGCGCGTTCCTCTGCATGGGACAATCCCCCTCCGCAAGGGTCAATCCCAGCAGCTCAAGCGCCTTGCCTTCCATGTAAAGCCGGACACCGAAGTTGTTTCTTACACCGAAAAACAGTTCATTGGCGGCAGCCTGCACTTTGGGAGACAAACGACGCTGGACGGAAAAATCAGCATCGCCTTTCTGCTCCAATGTTCTCCTGAGGCAGGACGGCGCATACCCCGCGTCCTCGTCAAGCATGGAGAAAAGGACATCCGGTAGCACATGCATATGGACAACGCGTGTTTTCTTCCCGGCCGGAATGTTCACTGTACCGGACATATGACGGAAAAAACCTATCCCACCCGTTCCGGCGAAATTCTTCACCTTGAGGCTTCCGATCGGAGTATCCCGCAGGTCATTCACGAAATCGCCCTCAAGGAAAAAACCGAAATCCACGAACGAATTTTCCTTGCGATAATGAAATGAAAAATCCTCGTCCGGAAACGCGTCAAACACGCTGACGGACAACCCCGGTCGCACAGGGTACTCCTGCCACATTGACTGAAGGAGTTCGCCCTTTTTCCGGCAACCCATTGAAGGGAAATCGCGAACCCGCATTTTCGGAGCTGCTCCAGCATTGGAATGACGACAGCTTTTATCGTGAAAATCAGAAGTATTGTTCAACGAAAGCCCCTCTGTCTTTATTGATCTTGAAAATCATTATCTTCGACAATCTACCTAAATCCTCCTCCTGAAACTGTCAAGAACAACTCGTTGAGCTATCCCGCGGGCAACGCCACCGCAACCAATGAAGAACCGATGAGGTGTGGAGTGGACAAGGACTGAGAGCCAGAAAAAAGGACCTCAGGAATAACCTGAAGCCCTTTTCATTCATCACATACGTGACACACCGCTACTTGATACGACCGAGTGTGCCCTTGCCGCCGAAAAGGTCGTCCACATACAGGTTGTCACCCGGCTCGGTGAAATAGCCATCTTTCACCGTTTCCACGGGGCCCATTTTCAGCAACTCGCTCACGGTAACAAACTCGTATCCCAGTTTCTTCAACTCCGGGACCAGCTTCGGCACCAGCTTGTGCGTCTTTTTGGGCACGGCGTTGGCATGCATGAGAATAATGGCTCCGGGCTGAATATTATCCAGATCCCACTGCACCAGCTGATCCACGGTGCGTTCCAGTTCATCCTGCTCGCCTTCTATGGACCATTGAATCATGGGCAGCCCCATGGAGGCCACTATTTCTGCGGTATGTTCATTGTTGCGGCCATACGGCAGGCGCAGCACCCGAAGACAAGGCGGCACCTTGCCCATTTCACCGGCCACGCCGCGTTTTTCCGCCCACGCCTGCAATCGCTCGTACAGCACCTCATACTGGGCCTGCGTCCAATCCACCTGCTCCCGCACTTCGGCCTCGTTCATCAAGGCGAAATTGCCGTGGGTCCAGGCGTGGTTCCCCACCTCGAAAAGCGGATCAGCCATGAGCTGCATGGCCTTTTCCGGATGGCTGCGCATCCACTTGCCCCCGGCAAAGAACGTGGCCTTCACGCCTTCGCTCCGCAGGTAGTTGACGATGTCCTTCTGATAACCGGCCAGATGGGGAGCCCGTTCGCACAGGTCGAAGGTCAACGCCATGACCTTGCGGCCATTTTCGGGGACAACCCGCACAATGACCTGCTGCAACTCGGGCGGAACCTGAGGCAGGACATGAACAGGCCGGGTACGCAGTGGTGGGCGCAAATCCGGGTCAGCCAGAGTGGCACGGGCCACATCACTGTTGGCCCCGGCCAATTGCTCATCAAACCACAAGGTGTGAAGCAACGTTTCCGAGCCGAAAGAATCGGGCCCAGCGGCTTTTTTACCGCTGCAGCCGCCGAGAATGAACAGACAGGAAGCAAGAATAAATAGTGTAACTCGAAGCGCAGACATGAAAAGACCTCCGGTCGGGCAGGTGCTGCCCGGATTGAATGCAGCGATGCAAATTATACCGGTGGCACCGATGCGTCAATGCGCTCAGCGCAAAAGCCAAGAAGAATCAACGCATCAAACAAAACAGAACAGGCCACAACACTCCGGAACCCCCGTGGCGTCATGGCCTGTTACCAAAGCAAATACATTGTCCGGCTGCTATATCAACCGAGTTCTATGCTTCGCACATACGCCATGCGGATTGCATCCATTATGTTGCCACGCACGGCAGTACGGTCAAAATGGGCCAAGGCGGCAATGGTTGTCCCGGCTGGAGCAATGGACATTTCCTTCAGCATGCTGACATGTTCGCCTGCACGTTCGGCCATGAGGCTGGCACCACTGAAAAGCTTTTTGACCATGCGGGATGAAACGTCCCGGTGCAGCCCCAGTTCGACGCCTGATTCAATCATGGTTTCAATGAGATAGAATATGAAGGCAGGCCCCGATCCGATGACTGCGGTAAATACGTCGAACTCACCTTCAGACAGGATATGCACGTCGCCCGAATTCTGAAATACGGCCTGAATGCCTTCCTTCTGTTCCTCTGAAAGGGTCTCGTCATCCAGACAGATGGCAGTCACGCCCTCCCTGATGACAACGGGGGTATTCGGCATGACCCGGATGACCGGACAGATGTTGTGCGTACTGTCCTTCAGTGATTCCAGAGTCAATCCCGCAGCAATGGAAACCAGACATTTCTCTTTGGTCAGGGCCGGGATCATTTCAGGCCAGACATCCTCTGCCTGCTGCGGCTTGACGGCAAGGACGACGAAATCCGATTTCTCAACCAATTCCTGCACGCTGTCGCAAGGGACAAGACCGGTCTCTTCCGCCAACTCTTCCAGTTTGGCTCTGGTCTGGTTCAATCCATAAACAGTCAGGTCATCCACATCAGAAAGGGTTCTGATGATAGCCCCGCCCATGTTTCCTGTTCCGATAAAACCGATATTCATTTCAAGCCTCCTTTTTACTGCGCCAGAATGGTTTTTGCAGCAGCCGCCATCCCGCCAGTGGGGCCTGCGATGTGACGCAACTCTTGCAACTTGTTACGCAATTCCACCAAAACACCGGGGTTGTTCAGCCATGTTGCAGCCTGCCTATAATAGCTCTCAGCATTGGCCTTTTCCTGTAAGAATTCAGGGAACAATTCCTTTTGGAATAAAATATTGGTTAGGCTGATGAACTTTGAATAGGCGAGCCTGCGCAGGACAAATGCCGCCGGACGATCCAGCTTGTATGCCACGATGGTCGGCGTTCCGATAAGCGCGGTCTCAAGGGTCGCCGTTCCCGATGCAGCCAGAATCAGGCAGGATTTCCGAATCATCTGGAACCTGTTTTCCGGTTCCACAATGTTCATAGGCAGGTTCTCGGGCCATAATTTCTGCAGGAACTCCCTGCTGACACCCGGAGCACGGGCGACCGAAAATACCATCCACGGCTTTTTTTGATAAATTCTGGACGCAGCCTCAGCAAAATCAGGCAGCAGAAATGATATTTCCTTTTTTCTGCTTCCCGGCATGATGCCTATCTGGTGATGGCTTGGAGTCAGTTTATCCAGAGCCTGCAACGGAATGACATCCTGAAGCGGATGCCCAGCATACAAGGCCCGACACCCTCTTTCCTGAAAATATTCCGGCTCAAACGGCAATGCGCAGATGATGTTTTGCACGTGTTTCTGCATGATTTTCATGCCTTGCTGCTTCCATGCCCAAAACTGGGGTGCCATGAAATAGTGGACCGGAATATTCATGGCGTGTGCCGTTTTTGCCAGCGGCAGGTTGAAGTCCGGGCAATCCACCATCACGATCGCATCGGGACGGTCCTGCTCCCAGCAGTGTGCAATTTCCTTTTGCAGACGAAAGATTCCCGGAAGCCCCAGCAGGACATCGAAAAAGCCGGTAAAACAGATACGGCTCATCGGGAAGCGCACGTCGGCTCCTGCCTGTTCCAGCGCAGGCCCGCCCATACCGCTTATCTCAAGCGTCGGGCTTTGCCGGAACAGCTCACCGGCCAACGCTCCCGCACACATATCGCCGGAAGCCTCACTGCAGTTTATCCAGATTTTACGCGGCATTTTCGCTCCTTCGCTCCAAAGCCAGCAAAAACACGGCACAAAGAATCAGGGAAAAACCTACCCACCCTATGGAAGTGAAATTTTCACCAAAAAAGAGGCAGACCCAAAGCGTCCCCAGAATCGGCTCCAGATTGCAAAACACGGCGACATGGACCTGCGGGATGCGCTTCATGCTCTGCCCGTAAGCCCAGAAGGCCACATAGCCCGTGAAGACCGCGGTCATCAGAATGGCAGGCCATGTCTGTGCCGAATATGGGGTATGGAAATGGATGAAGGGCAACAGAACCAAGGCTCCGCCCAGCTGCATATACGTGTATAACACTTCGGTTCTGTAATATTTCTGCCAATGCTTGAAGAATGGGTATTGCAAGGCATAGCAAAACCCGGAAGCCAATCCGCAAACAATGCCTGTGACGGAAGTTTTTGTCTGAAGGCTTCCGCCCGAGAAACAGATGCAGACGACACCGCACAGGGCAATGCAGATGGCCAGCCATCTCTGTTTTGTAACTACTTCGTGTGAAATGAACTTTGAAAATATGGCCACCCAGACGGGGGCGGTATACAGCAGGATCTCTCCCATGGCGGCCCCGCTGTAATGCATTGACATGAAAAAGACATAAAAGAGGCCACCGATACTCATCATTCCCCAGGCCATGAACAACAATACGTGGCTTGGCCTGATACTGAGTGCGCGCGAACTGGCAGCATGAAGTCCAAAACAAAGACACCCAAAAGAAGCACGCCAGAACGACACTTCCAGAGGAGAAAGACCGGCCGCGAAGAGAATCTTCGAAAGAAGCGTCATGAGCGACCAGCAGAAAGCGGCGAGGGCAACAAACCCATAGCCCGAGGAGACTTTAGTCATTGCTTTAAAATTCTTGTATTTTCACCATCAGTTTTCGGAAGAGGCAGTGCCCCCCGGCACACACCGGGAGACACTGCCGTAACGAGGTCAGGCCAGAGTTGGGTTACGCTCCGGCATGTTCAACGGATGCTCCGGAAGAGGATTTGCGGCCTGCGAACTTGGGGGAAGTTTCGGGGGCCAGAGCCTGACAGACAACACCACCGATTACCAAAGATGCAATACAGCATCCGAGTGTGACGGTAACGCCATACTGCTCAGTGACGACAGGCAGCATCCAGGTTCCCATACCGGCACCGATGCGGCTGAAGGCGATGGTCAGACCAACACCAGAGCCTCGAAGTTCGGTGGGGAAGAGTTCCGGCGGATACAGCCACTCGGCAACGATGGAGATGGCGAGAACGGTAGAGAATGTGCCCAGCAGGACAAGAGCCAGAGTGGCGGGCATGTTCTGCCAAACAGTCATGAGGGTCAAAACAGCAGCAGCACCATAGAACGTCCACAGCAGGAACGCACGGCGGGAGATCTTGTCGGCAATCAAGATACCGATGATGACACCGACCATGGTGAAGCCATTATACAGCATGCCGGAGGCATGGGGGTTGGCAATGTTGAGTCCTTTCACGACCACCGGCAGGAAGATGGAGATAGCAAAGAAGGGAAGAACCTGACAGAGGAAGAAAGTACAGGAAGTAAGGGTGTTACGCCACAGTTCAGGGCTGAACAGTCTGAAGAAGGAAGCAGATTCGACCTTTTCCTTTTCTGCAGGCAAACCGTAATTGGTGCCAAGATGCTGATGGACCAATGCCAGGGCTGCACCAGCCCCCCTCTTTGCCAGAGTCCAGGACGGGGACTCGGGAGTACCCAGACGCACGATAAGGGTAATCAAGGCGAGCACGGCAGAGGAACAAATGATCCAGCGCCATCCGTTTTCACCCATGTCACCGAGGGAGGCGATAAAGAAACCGGCGAAGTAAGAGATGATGTATCCGAACGTCCACGCGGCCATGAGCCAACTCATCATCTTCGTGCGGACCTTTTCGGGAGTCCATTCGCTGAGCAGTGCGACACCGACGGTGTAGTCGGCACCGACACACATGCCGAGCAGAAACCTGACGATCACCAACAGAGTCGGGTCTGACAGGAAAAACTGCAATACTGACAAGACCAAGCTGAAAACGGCAACAAAGGCGTAAGCCGCCCTTCTTCCCACCCGGTCAATAATGATTCCGGTCAACAGGCTTCCAAGCAGGATTCCGAAAAGAGCTCCGGCTCCGATCAATCCCATCCAGAAGCTGTCCAGTCCCAGCGCCCCTGTAGCATAAGACAGGGCAATACCGACAATGCCGAGAATATACCCGTCGCAGATCTGCCCCATGAAGGTGCCCACTGCGATTTTTTTGTGAATGGAAGAAAAAGGAGCATCTTCAAAGTTAATACCGTTCTGTCCATTAGGTACCATTGCAAACCTCTCCTATCGAGTAACACATTGATTTGAAAAACCTACACTTCCCACTCCAGCTCAGCGGCTAATCCTTGTAAGCGATTGCATCCATTTCCAGCAGGCATCCGTGAGCGATTTCACTGGCCCCCAGGCAGAGTCGCGCCGGACGGTGATCCCCCATGAACTCGGCGTAGACTTCATTGAATCCGTCGAAATCATCCATGCTGGTCAAGAACACGTTGGTTTTGGTGATGTCCGAAATGTCGAGTCCTGCGGCATCAAGCACAGCCTTCAGGTTGTACAATGTCTGAAACGCCTGCTCCTTGATGGTGGCTCCGACGACCTCTCCGGACACAGGATGAAAGGGCACCTGCCCACAAATGTAATATGTGTTGCCAGCCTTCACACAATGGCTGTAAGGCCCTACAACTTCTGCCGATTCTGCTGAATTAAAGAATTCCATTGGGTACTCCTTTGGGTATGGGGCTCCTGCAGGAAGGATGCTGACGGTATGCTCAGCACCCTTCCTTGAGGCAGGAGTGGCTAGGATGGGGTGACTTAGATTTCTTTCTTGGCGTTGAATTCTTCGTAGAAGAGTCTGGCTTCAGCGCCCATGGTCAGGAACGGTTCCGGGGGAAGGCGCTTGGGAGTCGAAATCCTCTTGAGGAAATCAAGATTCTGACTCGGCATGCCGCTGACCCATTCGGCGAGGTAGTAGCCAAGCAGGCTTGTCTTGGCCACGCCGGCTCCTTCACCGCATGCCGAAGCAAAGACAGTGGGATGCTGCTGCAGCATCATGGGCCGGTAGTTCATGGTCATGTTGATCATGCCGCCATACACGAACTCGAAGTTGACGTGCCTGAGTTCGGGGAAACGATTCTCATATGCCTTGCGCAGTTTCGGAATGGACCGCTGAATACGCTGGTGCGAAGTCGTGAGATTGGTTGCAAAAGAGAAACCGTTACGCACGAAGATGCGGTTGTCTCTGGTAAAGCGAACAGTGGTTCCGGCAGGATGTCCGGCAGTACAGCCCCAAGGCTTGACGCCTTCCATGTGCCGCATCTCTTCGTCGGTGAACCGGCGGGTGAATGCGCCGTAGGAAAGCACCGGGCAGAACACTTTCTTGCCAATGCCGAATTCCTGAATGAAGGGGCCGCCGGTGACCAGAACGAACTTGCCCTGAACTCTCTTGCCGCTTCTGAGCACGATGCTGGTCGGGCTGCCTTCGTCGATGCGCATGACCGGGCTTTCTTCAAAAACATCCACATTCTCAGGCATTACGGTGAACATGCCGCGCAAAACATCTGCGGGGTTAATGAGTACGGTACCGGGGGTGTACAGGGCCTTCTTGTAATACCGGGTGCCGGTACGACGATACAGGTCTTCACCTTCAACCACTTCGTAAGAGCAGTTCATCTTCTTGAGCTCTTCGATTTCGTGATCGATCAGCTTGAAGCTCTTTGTCTCGGCACAGCATAGGTATTTTCCGCAGTGGTCCCAGTCGACGTCCTCAATACCGTTATTCTTGATGGTGTCTTCCATCCACTTGATGATAAAGGTATTCAGTTCGAAGTACTTCTGGTTATCCTCAAAAGAGGAAGCACCCTGATCACCGAAGTCGTGCGGCACGTCGATAATGAAGCCAGCGTTCTTTCCGCTGTCGTTATCGCCGATCTTGATGGCTTCGAAAACAGCGATCTTGGAATCCGGGTGCAACTCGGCCAGACGTCGGGCCGCAGCCTGTCCGCCGTAACCGGCACCAACAATTATATAGTCGTAGGCATCTTTGATTTCAGAGTGGTCTTTGAAATTATGGTGCTTATACGCAGACATCTCCACCCAGCTCTGACCGGTAGTTGTGGGAAAACGCTTTACATCTCGCATAACTCAACTCTCTTATTAAATAGTTTAAACCTTTGTATATCTAGCCGCGCAGAATGATTCTGGCATCTGCAATGGCCAAACCTTTTTCCCAAGCAAACACGGGATTGAGGTCGACTTCCGCAATATCGCGCAGTTCGTTCACCAGCTGCGAAATGACGCAGGCGGTTTCGGCAAGGGCTTCCAGATCGCAGGGCTTGGTACCCCGGGCTCCCTGAAGCATTCCCAATCCCTTGATTTCACGAATCATGCTTCGGCAGGAAGGCATGTTCACCGGAGCCACCCTGAAGGCAACGTCCTTCAGGATTTCCACGAAGATACCGCCCAGACCGAACATCACTGTCGGACCGAAGGTGTTGTCATGGCTGGAACCGATGATGCACTCGACTCCGCCGGGGAGCATGGTGGTCATCATGACGCCGAAGATGTCGGCATCGGATTTGTATCTGCGGCCGTTTTTCACCAACTGCTCGAAGGCTTCACGGGCCTTGTCTTCGGAATCGATGTTCAGGGCCACGCCACCGGCATCGGTCTTGTGCAGGATGTCGGGTGAAACGATCTTCATGACAACCTTGCCGCCAATATTCTTGTAGAATGCGGCTGCTTCGTCAGCGGTTGTCGCCAGATAGTCTTCCGTGAGATCAAGGCCGTAGCAGCGCAGAACGTCTCTTGCCTCAGTTTCGACAAGACTGGTGCGACCGGAATCCTTGACGGCCTTCAGAATGGCCTCGGCCTTTTCCTTGCGGTCGGAAGGCATGTCCGGCAGTTCTTCTCCGGCCTCTTCCTTCAGGGATTTCTTGAGGTCGCTGTAATTGGAAAGGAGACCCATGGTACGGACCGCGGCATCCACTTCTCCGAAAACCGGAACACCGTTTTCACTGATGTATTCCAGGCATTCGGGGCGTTGCGGTGCATAGATGGAATGCATGACAACGGGCTTGTCGCTTTCGGCAATTTTCTCGGTCATGCTCTTGGCAACGTCCATTTCCAGAACCTTGAATTCCTCGGACAGGTCGGCATAACCGCCATAGAGTCCAACGATAAGGATACCGTCTACATCCGGGTCCTTCAGGAGCACATCCAAACAACGGTCAAACACCCACATATCCGCTTCAGGAGTTCCAGCCAGATCGACCGGGTTCTTGATGGGGCAATGCGGCATGAGGATTTCTTTCAGCTTGGACTGGGTGGCATCGGAAAGAACCGGCGCTTCAAGATCGAACTTTTCAGCGAAGTCAGTCGCCATGACACCGTGGCCGCCGCCATCAGTCAGGATGGCAATGCGCTTGCCCTTGGCGGGCTTGCACTTGGAGAATGCCTCAGCGGCATCCAGCAGCTGGCCCGGGCTGTCCACCCGGATGATACCGGCCTGCTTGAGGGCGGCATCAAAGATTTTCTCACTTCCGGCGAGAGAACCGGTATGGGATGCAGCGGCACGGGCACCGGCAGCACTGCGGCCGATCTTGATCGCGGCAATCGGCGTCTTGGCAGCCGTTCTTTTTGCAGCCTCGATAAACTTGCGGCCATCTTCCTCGCTCTCAACACGCAAGCCTTCCATGTACAGGAGCAGGACCTTGGTGTTGTCGTCGGTTTCAATGTATTCCACAAAGTCATGGAACCGCATGTCCATCTGGTTGCCAATGGTTGCCCAGCAGCTGTAACCGAGATTTCTGGCCTTGGCATTGAAGTTGATATCAATGCCGAAGTTGCCGCTCTGCAGTACCAGGCTCATGGGGCCGGAAGCCAGATCGATGATACTCGCATTCATGCTCTTGGCGGCACTGTACGTACCCATGCAGTTCGGACCCTGCACGCGCATGTTACCCTTGCGGGCGATTTCGAGCATCTTGCGTTCAAGTTCTTTTCCTTCAGGACCGACTTCGCCAAAGCCGGTGGAAACAACGATGGCGCATTTGACGCCCTTCTCGACGCACTGCTCCATGACGGGAAGAATGAATTTCGGGGCAATGGCGAGGATGGCCAGATCCACATCACCGGGCACTGAAAGAATGTCAGGATACGTGGTATGACCGAACAGTTCGCCGCCGGAACGGGAAACAAGATATATGTCCCCTTCAAATTTGTTTTCAACCAGGCTCTTGGCTGTCCAATAACCGTACTTCTTCGAATTGGAGGAAGCGCCGATCAGGGCAACGCTTTTGGGTTGAAAAAGAGGAACCAGATCACTCATGAAAAAACTCCTTGTCAGTGCCATCCCCGAAACGGGCCGGGGATGGCACAATACTACTTTTCTACGACAACACCAATAGCAACATCAGGACAAACAATGCCGCAAATATCGCAAAGAACACACTTTTCGGGATTTTCCTGGACTACGTAATTGTAGCCCTGACCATTGATTGCAGAGCCGATGGCAAGAACACCTTTGGGGCACTTGTCCACGCAAATCCCACAGGACTTACAGCGGCGGGCATCAATTACATGATGTTTCTCACTCATTACCGGACTCCTTTTCCACAGCGGCATAACCGGTGCGCAGTGCTTCGATATTCAGACCGACCAGTTTGGGCTTTTTCGCGCCCAGAAAATCGTTGATGACTTCTTCAATCGTTTCCAATTTGAGAATGCCGGTTCCGGCGATCACCGCTCCCAGCATGACCATGTTGGCACAGCGGACAGTGCCGAGTTCAACGGCCGTGTCAGAGACGGGAAGGAAGAACTGCTCAAAACCGTCAGCATCCTTCGGGTCCTCGACCATTGAGCTGTTGGTGAACAGCTTTCCACCGGGGACGATACCTTCAACGCAGTTGTCGTAGATGGACTGGCTGAGAGCCACTGCAATATCAGCATCATTTTCAACGATGGGGCTGCCGATGGGCTCATCGGAAACAATGACAAATGCGGTGGAGTCGCCGCCGCGCTGTTCAATGCCGTAGGTCTGCGTCATGACGACCTTCAAATCTTCCTTGATAGCTCCAAGGCAGACCATTTTTGCCATCAGTGCGGAACCCTGCCCGCCTGACCCTGAGAACATACATTTATGCAACATCTTCCTGCTCCGTTTCATCTTTGAAGACCTGAGGGGTGAAGTAATCGGTCATCTCATTCCCACACCTTTCATAGGAATCCTTGACCGTCATCTTGAGGCCGGTCGGACAGGGAACGATGACTTCCACAAAGGCATAGCCCAATCCCTTGACCTGACACTCGAATGCCTTCTGGATACTCTTCTTGGCCTTGCGGATCGCCTTAGGAGAATCAACACTTTCTCTGGCAAGGTATTTCACACCGGGCATTTCCCGCATCATTTCCGGCACCAGAAGCGGATAGCCCTGGCTGGTAATGTCACGGCCCTTCACGGTCGTTGCCGTGACCTGACCATCCAGAGTGGTGGGGGACATCTGCCCGCCGGTCATGCCGAACACAGTGTTGTTGACCATGATGGTGGTGATGGGCATGCCCTTGTTGGCCGCATGCATAAGGTCACCAAGACCGATGGCACAGGTGTCGCCGTCACCGGCGTAGGTAAAGACGATATTGTCCGGTCTGGCCAGCTTGTATCCTTCAGCAAAGGAAGGGGCACGGCCATGGGTGGCTTCGATGGCATCGATGTCCATGTAGTGATGGGAGAACCCGCCGCAGCCGATGCCGACAATGGCAATGGTCCGCTTCATGATACCCAGATTCTCGATAGCCTCGGCCACCAGACGAGTCACGATTCCGTGGCCGCAACCCGGACAGTAACTTGTCAGTTTGTCCAGATTTAAGGTTTTTCCGTATTTTGCGCTCAAATTTTCCATTGGTTAGTCCCCCAGGATTCTGTTTGCTTCGGCAATCATGTCTGCCAGGGTGTACATGGGCAGATCACCGCCGGTCTTGCCGAGGAAGTGAACGGGAGTCCGTCCATTTACGGCCAGTTTGACATCATCGATCATCTGTCCGTGGTTCATCTCAACCACCAGAATATTCTTCACCGAATCGGGCAGAGCAGTGAAAGCATTGTCAGGGAAAGGCCACAAGGTGATGGGCCTGATGAAACCGACTTTTTTACCATCGGCTCGCATCTTGGCGACCAGATCCTTGCACATGCGGCCATGAATACCGAAGGCAGCAACAACCAGATCGGCGTCTTCAACCTGTTCCGCTTCCCACATCTGTTCGTTTTCACGAATAATTTCATACTTGGCGCGAAGCTTCTCATTCATCTCATAGCCATCCTGATGAGAATAGCTGCCGGTGATGAGAGCACGTTTGGGGTGATCCTGTGTTCCGGTATAAGCCCAATCGGAAGTATCGAACTCTGCTGAATAATCATTGTAGGCAGGGAGAGTCGTGGACTCGGTGGTCTGGGCGCTGCCACCGTCGATGACAAAGAGAACCGGGGTCCGGTATTTGTAGGCCAACCTGATGCCATGAGGCATGATATCGGCAATTTCCTGACCGGAAGCCGGAGCCAAAACGATAACACGGTAATCACCGTGAGCACCGCCGCGAGTGGCAACATGATAGTCGCTCTGAGCACCGATAATATCACCATCACCAGGACCGACGCGCATGGAATCAAGCATGATGCAGGGCAGATCGGCCGCACACATGAAGCCGATTGCCTCATGCATCAGGGTCAGCCCCGGACCGGAACTGGAGGTTGCTACCAGCGTACCGGTACAGGCGGCACCGGCCAAAGCGCTGGAAACTGCCAGTTCACTTTCCATCTGCATCATTTCACCGCCGTATTCGGGCAAAATGACGGCCATCCGCTTCATGACGTCCGTTGCCGGAGTAATCGGGTAGGCAAAGTGATATTTCACTCCGCAGCGTGCCAGACTCTCGGCAAAGGTTTCCGTGTTTTTCAAAAACAAAGTTTCTTGGGTCATACTCACCTCAATGCAATTCTGCTGTGGTTCGTTTATTGAATCGCAACGATTGCGTTTCATATTGTGGTACGTCGTACCACTTAGTTGATCAAAAAAATTTTGCCGCTATTTTGAGACACAATTCTTTGTACCATATTGCGGTACTGCGTACCACTTGTGTGAACCCTAGCTGAGACGTTTACACACGTCAACCCCCTTTTTGAAAGTTGCGAACAAGTTTTTTTTGCTTAATTATATGAAGATATACGATCAAACGAGCGACACATCACACGCTCATGCGCCCCCCAAACAGACCTCTCAAAAAAATTCAAAAAGCGTGTTGACATTATTGTTTAACCCTCCTAACCTTACCACCAAATGGTACGCTATACTCAATAATGGTTTAATATGCGCTTTTTCACAAAAATGTTCCGACAAAATTGTCGCCTCGTTTAAACAGCGACTTTGACATCGTGTCATGATACCCAAGACCACGATTACAAAGACAATTTCTCGGACAAACAGGAGAAAGATTATGCCAGAGGGAAAAACAATAGATGACCGTAGTAAACTCAACCACTACACTTTCTGGCCCGGATTTCTGCTTTTACTCGCTGGAATCACACTCGGACTGATTTACGAGGAAGGACTCGCAACCATCCTCGGCAACACAAAGGAGTGGATTCACATAAACTTTGGGTGGCTTGAAGTCTCACTGGGCATCATCATTGTCATGTTCACCATAGGAATTGCCTTTTCCCCAATCGGAGACATTCGGCTCGGCGGCAAGGACGCCAAGCCCGAATTCACTTTCTGGCAGTGGTTTGCCCTCTCTCTCTGCGGTTGCATCGGTATCGGAATACTCTTCTGGGCCATGGGCGAACCCATCTTTCACATGATGCAGCCCCCGCTGAGCCTTCACATAGACCCCGGATCCAAGGACGCCGGAGTCTTTGCCATAGCCCAGACAACCCTGCACTGGACCATCGCCCAATACTGTTTCTACACCATCTGCGGCGTCGCCATCGCTCTGGTGAGCTACAACCGCAACGCTCCGCTGTCCGTAGCAGCCGGAATGTATGCTCTTTTCCCGAAAAAATGGCATCCGGTACTGGCTCCGACAGTTCACGCAATCTGCCTTTTCTCCCTTTGCTGCGCCATTGCCACCAGTATGGGTGCCGGCCTCATGCAGATCGGAAGCGGAACAGGAAAAATCTTCGGCTACACCCCCGGCCCCACAACCTGGGCAGCCGCTGCCGCGATCATCATTCCGATCTATGTTATATCTTCATACTCCGGCCTGAAAAAAGGCATGCGAATCCTGTCCACGGGAACCACACGGGCCTTTTTCTTTTTCATGGCCCTTGTCCTTTTCATGGGACCCACCCTCTTCATTCTGGGAATTGGCGTTGAATCATTCGGGTACTTTGCCAACAATTTCTTCCGCAACAGCACTCTGCTCAACACCATGCAGATCAACGACACATGGCCCATGCAGTGGCTTGTTCCCTACATGGAGATCTTCTTCATCTTTGCCCCGCTGCTGGGACATTTCCTTGCCCGCATGGGAAAAGGAAGGACTATTCGCCAGTTCATTCTGGTGAATATCATTCCGCCCACAATCTTCTGCCACTTCTGGATTGCAACCTTTGGCGGGACAGCCGTCTTCTTCCAATGGAGCGGACTGGTTGACGTATGGACCGGGATACACCAATACGGAATGGAATCCATGGTATATATCCTTCTCTCCCAGTTCCCGTTCAGCAAGATCCTGATGGGCATATTCGTCGTCACCATCGTGTTCTCATTTGCCACCATGACAGACTCTCTGGTCGCCACTCTGGCAATCATCTCGACCAAGGGAGTCCGGGCAAGCGAAGAACCTCCCAAGCGTCTGAAAATAGTCTGGGGTGTTGTCACCGGACTCATCGCGTACGTTTTGTGTGCATGCGGCGGAATCGAACCGGTCCGCGGATTGATTTCCCTTGCCGGGTTCCCCATGATGATATTCACCTTCGCAATGTGCATATCCCTTGTAAAGGATGGCATATATTTATTAAACAAACCTAATTGGCTAGACAATAAAACAGAAAACAGCTAACAACGAAACGCCCTTCATGTTAGATGAAGGGCGTTTCGCTTTCCATCTTATACTATAAAACAGGAAAACTGTTTTCCGGATACACAATGCCCCAGAACGACAAGTATTACATGATGCGCTCTTTGGAGAAGGCTCTTTTTGTCATTGAAACCATGGCAACCAGAAGCAACTGGAAACTCAAAACACTCAACGAAGTCTGTTCGATCCCAAAAGGAACACTGCAGCGCATTCTGCGCACACTGGAAGAACTCGGCTATGTACGTCAGATAGAACGGGGCGGCGCTTACACACTGACACTGAAATTTCATAAACTGGGCAAACAGATAGTATCACAAAGCAGCATCGTATCCCTGTTGCAGCCAACCCTCCGCAGCCTGCGGGACAAGGTCAATGAAACTGTCAACCTGAGCATCCTTTCCGACGTGGACATGGTAGTGGTTCATCAAATAACCTCCAGCCACGCCTTGCAGATGGACTCGATTATCGGAACATCCTTTCCCGCGTATATTTCAGCATCCGGAAAAACCTTTCTGGCCTTTTTGCCCGAAGATGATCTGCGACATTTCATCAAAGAACTGAGGCGTAGCAATTCCGACATAAACACCGACAAGATCAATCTTATCTACAAAGAGATTGAAGCAATTCGGAGAATAGGCATAGGCATGGACTTTGAGGAACTATTCCAAGGGATACGATGTCTTGCCGCACCAGTTTTTGATGATACAGGAAAAATCATCGCCACAATCAGTAGTTCCGTACCTACGGTGCGTCTGGACAGAGCCCTGTCCAAGAAGCTTCTTCAGGAAATACCCTCGGCCGCTGCCGAAGCCTCCAGAGTTTTCGAAGCGCCGGAACACTCATTCAGTTTGGACATAGATAAAATCGTGGAACGGCTTGTTGCGCCATAAAGGCTCGGCATGTAATTCCCTTATTTGAGCTCATACATCTTCCCGAAACAACTCCGCCAAGCCTCGCGTAAGGCAAGGATGTTGATTTATTCACCATGGATTGCTGGACTTTACCCTCCGTTTATAAAAAAATGGCGAGCGGCCCGGTTCCCGGACAAATGCTTTGACATTGAAATCCGCATTGGCAGACAGTAAGTCATGGCCTGCGCACGAAAAACACGCCAAGCCCCTCAAGCATCAGGAAAGAAATATGAGCCATACCCCCAAAAAACGCCTCACAGTTGGCATCAGCGGAGCCAGCGGCTCCGTACTGGCCCTGGAACTGCTCAAATCCCTCAAGGAAATTCCGGAATGGGAAACGCATCTCGTCATCAGCAAAGGCGGCGTCCGAACCCTTGAGCATGAAACGCACGTCACCGAATCCCAGCTGACCGACTACGCCACCCGGGTTTATGACCGGGAAGATGTGGGGGCCAACATAGCAAGCGGCACGTTTGTCACTGAAGGCATGGTCATTGTCCCATGCAGCATGAAAACCGTTGCGGGAGTCTGTCACGGATATTCCGACAACCTGCTCCTGCGGGCTGCGGACGTGACCATCAAGGAGCGTCGCAAACTGGTCATGCTGGCCCGGGAAACACCGCTGAGCCCCATTCACCTGCGCAACATGCTCTCCCTTGCCGAATCCGGTGTCGTGGTCATGCCTCCCATGCTGACATATTACAACCACCCGCAATCCCTTGCCGATGCAACCAATCACATCGTGGGGAAAATCCTCCATGAATTCGGCATTGAAGGCAAAAATTTCAAACGGTGGGGAACCGATGAATGCGTCACCCCACTGCGGGCACTTTCATAATCGACCAGCGTAAAAAAACGAGACTGTTATGAGATGACACTTTCTCATGACCGACAGCTCAAACAATCAAATACAAAAAGGGTTCCCGAAACAAATGTTCGGGAACCCTTTGTTGTTTGGCGGTATTGCTTTGGGCTTCTAGAGGAAGGTATACACAGCCGCAAGTCCTGTCAGGGACATGGTGATGGTGTACGGAAGCGCCAATACGACCATCCTGCCGTATGAGAGGCGAATGACTGGAGCCAACGTACTTGTCAGCAGGAAGAGGAACGCTGCCTGACCGTTAGGAGTAGCAACCGAAGGAATGTTGGTTCCGGTATTGATGGCCACGGCCAGCTTGTCGAAGTGAACCATTGTCTCTTTGACATGCGCCGCAACATTCTGGGGAAGAGTTGCAAGAACATCGGCTCTCGCAACGTGAGCGTCCGTCAGTTTGGCCATGAGATCCTGTCCGCTCATGCCGATTCCGGGAATGGCATCCAGCACGTGAACAAAGTGCAGCTTGGTTTCAGAAATATAAACCGTCGCCACAAACACGTTATCCGAGATGGAAGAAAGAATTCCGTTGGCAATGTAGTATGCAGCGAGCTGATCCTGTCCATGCAGGCTCAAAACGTATCCGATGATGGGGGCGAAAAGTCCCTGTGAATGAATCACTGCGACAATGGCGAAAAAGACGACCAGAAGAGCGGTAAAAGGCAGGGCTTCTTCAAAGGCATGCCCGAGCTGATGCTCCTCAGTGACGCCGGTAAAGGCTGTCAGCAGGATAATGACGGAGAGCCCGATCAGGCCGACAGCAGCGAGGTGGAATGCCAGAGCCGCAATAAGCCATACAGCGACGAGCGCCTGCATGATCAGCTTCAGTTTCCCTTTGCTCCCGGCCTTGTTTTCCATCTCCACTGCGCTTTCGAGCAGGAAGGAGCGAATGTTGCCGGGAAGCTGGAATCCGTATCCGCAGATGCCGAGTTGCTCCACCGCCAGACAAGTCAGCAGGCCTACAGCGAGAACAGGCATGGTGACCGGCACGGCGTGCAGAAAAAACGGGATAAAGTGCCAGCCCATTTCGCCGCCAATCAACAGGTTCTGCGGCTCGCCCACGAGGGTGCAGACGCCGCCAAGAGCGGTACCGACCGCACCATGCATCATAAGATTGCGCAGAAAACCACGGAACTGCTGTAGGTCTTCCCTGTTCTTTTCCTTGATGGCCTCATCCGAGCTGAGGTCATGGGATTCAGAATACCCTTTGCCGGAAACGAACCTGTGATAAAGATTGTAGAATCCATAGGCAACGGCCATGATGACAGCCGTGACGGTCAGGGCATCCAGAAAGGCAGAGAGGAATGCGCCCGCAAAACAGAACATGAGGGAAATGAGCTTCTTGGATTTCACTTTCACGAGAATGCGGGTGAAGGTGAACTGCAGGAAATCCTTCATGAAGTAGATGCCCGCAACCATGAAGATAAGGAGCAGGATGACTTCAAAGTTGTTCATGGCCTCGTGGTACACGGTCTCGGCCGAAGTCAATCCCATGGCGACCGCTTCGATCGCAAGCAAACCGCCGGCAGGCAGCGGGTAGCATTTCAGCGCCATGGCCAATGTAAAGATGAACTCGGCTATCAATGCCCAGCCAGCCACAAAAGGCCCTGCGGTCAACATCAATATGGGGTTGATCACAAGGAAGCCCACAATCACCAGCTTGTACCAGCCGGGGGCATTTCCAAGAAACGTCTGGGCAAATGTTCTTGACAACGGTGCGTTCATTCAAATTCTCCTTCAACACGGTGAAAACGTCTCATGGCGGCTCTTGCTGATGCCGCTCCAGAGACGTTTCGCCAATAGAATGTCAAATTAGTTGGTTAAACGATTAATACTTTCTGCATCCGAAAAAAAAGGATCGGCGTTCACCACCGATACCCTCTTGATTTCCAATAAGATTTCATGAATGCGACGATCATCACGCCCGTATGGAGGACTGTCATGCCTGCAACGTGATTCAGGTCTTGACGGGAAGAGGACTTGAACCCTTGCAGGTCGCCCAAACTCCGGCATGACACGCATTTCAGTTTACTGCGGATATTTTTCCGCTAATGCCTGTCTATCCTTCTTATCATCGTCTTGAGGAAAGCCATGAAATTCTCCCTAATCAGATTGCTGGAGATTTCTCTTCACTTTCATTCGCGCTTCAATCAAAACACATGCCAAAACCTCAGACTCAATAACACACTGTAAACAATGGGGAATTGAAAAGAAAGAACACCCGGCACACAAAGAGCTGTTACATTTTGCAACGCTCGCTCGCAAAACGGGAAACGCTATCGCAAGACAGACACTTTTCCTGCGAGAAACGAGTGATGCAAAATGCAACAGAGGATTATAACAATCCGTATTCTTAAAACTGGAATAAGCCGAAATATAGCTTTATTTGAAAAACACTTCTACAAAAGACCGTGAAAAAATCTTATCTTTTTCAGAGTGTTATTGACTTTTATCTGGTGTGAGAAAAAAGAATGCGCAACCGGTGAACGGAATACAGCTTCAGCTGAGACGACTGTTGCAGAATGCAATTAGACGTAACAGCTACCCCTCTTTCTAGCACTCCCGAACTCTAGCCTAAATCGTACCTTTTGAGCTTTCGCCAAAGGGAAACCCTGTCTATTCCGAGAATACGTGCGGCCTGCGTCTTGTTTTCGCCCGATGCGGCAAGCACTTTGCGGATATGGGCCTTTTCCACATCTTCCAGTGTGGGGAGTGGAACGTCGGCTTTGGCGTCACTTAGTTCAGGCGGCAGCAGGTCGGGAGTGAAGGATTGTCCCTGTCCAAGGGCGAGGGCTCGCTGCACGATATTCTCCAGTTCGCGCACGTTGCCGGGAAACGGGTAACTCATGAGTACGTCAAGCGTATCCCGTGCGATGGAACTGACAAATTGTCCGGGCTGACGATGCTTCTCCAAAAAATGGCCGACAAGAACCGGGATGTCCTCACGGTGCTCGCGCAATGGCGGAGCCTGAATCGTGACCACGTTCAAACGGTAATACAGGTCCCGGCGGAATTCTCCCTTTTCAACCAGTTCGCGCAGGTCACAGTTGGTGGCAGCGACGACACGAATATCAACCGGAATCTCCCTTGTGCCGCCAACGCGCAGGAACGTCCGTTCCTGAAGGACACGGAGCAGCTTGACCTGCATGCTCAACGACAGTTCACCGATCTCATCGAAAAAGACCGTGCCTCCATCCGCGACTTCAAGAATTCCCTTCTGCCCCCGATTGGCTCCGGTGAACGCTTCCTTCTCGTGGCCGAACAATTCATTGTCCATAAGCTCCGGAGTAAAAGAGCCACAATTGATCGCCATGAAACGCCCTTCGGACCGCTGGCTGAACTGATGAATACCCCGTGCCACAAGCTCCTTGCCGGTGCCGGTCTCGCCCTGAACAAGGACGTTGCAATTCATCTGGGCCAATTGCCTGACAGTCTTTTTCAGTTGGACGAACACATCGCTTTGTCCGACAAGAGGAAAATCACTTTTGCCCTGAGCCACGATTTTTCGCAGGCGCTGAACCTCCGCAGAGAGAGCGTGCTGCTCCAACGCCCTTTCCACCTGAAGCCTCAGTTCATCCAGCTTGACGGGCTTGGCAATGTATGAATGCGCGCCTTTCTGCATCGCCGTGACAGCGTTCGAAACAGTAGCATGCCCCGTGACCACTATAACCATGACGAACGGATGCCGGGAACGAATCCGCTCCAGCAGACTGATGCCGTCCATCCCCGGAAGCATCAGGTCGGTGATGACGAGGTCGTAATCCTTTTTATCCAGTTCCCGGAGGCCTTCTTCAGCAGAAGGCAGTGCCGTGACATCATGACCCATCGCAGTCAATACATGCGTCAGGTTCTCTCTGGCTATTTGTTCATCTTCTACAACAAGAACAGACGATTGCGTCATGCTGTCCCCTCCTGACCCAACGGGAGTCTGATATGAAAAGTGGTTCCCTTGCCCGGTAGACTTTCAACCCGGATCGAGCCTCGGTGTTCTTCAATTATGCCGTACACGATATACAACCCAAGCCCAGTTCCCTGCCCCACATCCTTTGTGGAAAAGAACGGATCAAATATGCGTTGCAGGGCGTCCGGAGGAATGCCTGTCCCCGTATCCGAAATGGTAAGGATATTGTGATCGCCGTCAGGCGTTGTCTTGATTTCAATAGTCCCTTTATCGTCACCGATAGCCTGTCCTGCATTAATGATGAGATTGAGCATCGCTTCCTGAAAACGCAGTCTGTCAAGATTCAGGACCGCCGTGTCGGACACCATTATTCTGACTGATATCCGAGGACCGAGTTGGCTGGATGCCAACCGGACAGCACTTTCAAGGATATCCTTGAGATTGCAGAGGCGGGGGGAAAAATCCTTGTGCCGGGAAAATTCGAGCAACCCTTTGACAATGTCACGGGCGCGCAGCGTCTCCTGCGTAATGTTGTCCATCATCTTGTCCGCAAAGTCATTTCGTCCGGCCGTTTCTTCGGAAAGAATCTGAACAGAAGTCGAAATATTATTGAGAGGATTGTTCAACTGATGCGCGATGCCGGACGCCAGCGTGCCGATCGAAGACAGTTTCTGCGCCTGCACGAGCTGCGCCTGTCGTTTCTGGAGTTCGTCAACCATCGAATTCAGCGCAACACAAACCTGCTGGATTTCATCCTCCGCATTTTTGACTGCAAAGGGGGCGAAGGTCCCTTGGACGATCTGACGCGTGGCCTCCTGCACCTCGCGCAGTGGCCCGAGAATACTCTTGGTGACAAAAACCACCAAGGCGAGAACCACGACAGCCACAACGGCCATAAAAATAATCATGGTCATCCGCAGTTCCTGATTGATGCGCAGAATGTATTCCCGCTCATACTCGGCAATGGCTCGGGAGTGCTCGACAAGCCTCTGCCCCGTTTCCCGAAGAGCACGCGCCTCGGGGCTGTTCCCGCCGATTTCAGAGGAGGCAGAACTGATCGTTTCCAGAAGGCTGGCATAATCCCGAATGCCCTGCGCCAGCTTGACATCGCGTTGTTCACCATCCGTTCCGGCAAACCCTTCTGATAGGAACCCGAGGATTGCCGTTGCCTGTCCGAGATTTTCCTTCCCGACAGAAAACAGCGACGTATCCTGATAAAGGAAGAAATTCTTCTCTTCACGACGAATCTCGAGAATGAGATTGCGTAGGTCGTCAGCCCGCTCCACAAGCACAACTTCCTGCTGCAATTGATTGATATTGGAAAGCGACAGCAAGGCGATACCGCCAAAGGCGAGAATGAAAATCACGATTCCAATGATGATGGTCTGTCTGAGATTCGGCCTGACCATGAAACAGTCCTTCCTGCATTATTCAAAAAAAGTTTTTTACCCCTATTCCCCGCATGAAGAAAACACAAGGCTCAGCCAGAAGGCGGCCCATTACAGACTATGCACGACAACTCCCCTCCCGAAACATTACTGACGGGAAAACCCAGAAACACCCTTTCCGAGCTCAAATCAACCAAAGACAAGAACGTTGGCGAACTGGTCCGATCCTTTGCCCACATGGAAAAGGCTCTCGCCCGCCTCATCCAAAACGAAGAGAACAGCTGTGAAAACTTGCTGGAGACTCTCTTCTCTTCTGTTACGGATTTTTCCCAAGGCTGCGAAATGCATGACGACATCACAGCAATCTGTCTCCATGTCAAAGGAAACCCTCCCATTTCCAATAAAACTGAAAAGTAGAGGCTGCGCAGTCATCAGCCAGCCTTGCCCAAAGTCACCGCTCAGTGATCCAGCAAAATGGCACCACTCCCGACTGTAGTGTTTCGCCTATGCATTGGCATAAAATACCTACAAAGGTTGTTTTATATTTTCTGTTTTTACATCTCCTCGACATAGGATGGAGTGCTTGCCAATACGAAACGTGCAGATATTGTTCTCCCCCCATGAGCTCCCCTAAGACAGGGGATAAAGCAGGACTCACTTGTCTCAAAATACGCTTTAACCCAATAAGCCATATTCCAACCCGCTAGCGAATCCCTCACAAAAGGTATATAGGTAAAAAAATATTCTTAACAATCAAGTGCATATCCAAGGAATCACAATATGAAACCAACCTCTTTGCTTTATGGACTTGAAGATCGCCCTCCTTTGTTGATCAACGCATTTCTTGGTTTGCAGCATTTCAGCATCATCGCCATTTCCTTTGTCTTTCCAATTCTCCTTATCCATGAAGGCGGCGGCACTACCGATCAGGCTGCCTTTGTTATCAGCATGTCTATGCTTGCAGGAGGCATCGGCGTCATTGTTCAATCTTTGCACAAAGGTCCAGTGGGATCTGGCTATATCTGCCCGCAGTTATGCGGCCCGTCCTATCTAGCTGCGTCCTTTCTCTGTATGAAAACCGGCGGCCTGCCGCTCGTCTTTGGCATGACCGCTTTTGCAGGAGCGATCGAAGCACTCTTCTCCCGTGCAATACATAAACTCCGTGTGCTCTTCCCCACCGAAGTGACGGGACTTATCGTGGCTATGGTTGGCATAACCGTCGTCAAAATGGGTGGACAGAATTTTCTCGACATTGATCCATCCGGTGCAATCAATGGGCAAGGGGCAATGATTGGGGGCATCACCCTTGCTATCATGGTCGGCCTTAATGTTTGGACGCAAGGGAAGGTAAAACTGTTCTGTGCTCTCATAGGCATGGTGGCTGGTTATACAACAGCCTTGCTTTTCGGCGCACTAACAGTCCAAGAAATGAGTCATGCCATGTCACGTCCGGCAATCTGGTTTCCAGTCTCATTCCACCCAGGTTGGGCCTTCGATGTAAATATGGTTCTCCCCATAATCATCGCGGTGATATGCTCCAGCCTCAAGAGTGTCGGAGATATTACCACCTGCCAAAAAATCAATGACACTCAATGGAAACGTCCAGACATGGACAACATTCAGAAAGGCATCCTAGCTGATGCGGTGGGATGCTTCTCGGCGGGCATATTCGGTGGATTTGGCCAATCGACATCCTCCACCAACATTGGTCTAACCATTGCCACTGGAGCCACCAGCCGTGCCATTGCCTGGAGTACTGGAGTAATTCTCATCACGCTGGCATTTTGTCCCAAGATCACCGGCTTATTTGCGATCATGCCGCGCCCCGTGGTGGGTGCTACTCTTGTATTCGCACTCGGCTTTATGATCGTGGCAGGTATTCAAATTATCATGTCCAGAATGCTCGACGGCAGGAAAACATTTATCATCGGCCTGTCCATAATTTGCGGTCTAACGGTAGACCTATTGCCTCAAGCGTTCGCGGACCTGCATCCTATCCTCAAAGCCATCTTTTCCTCTTCGCTTTCCGCAGCTACGATCTCAGCTCTCGTACTCAACCAAATCTTCCGAATTGGCATCAAAACAAAGGCATCTCTCACGCTTGAGTCAGACACGCGCTACCATCAGGCTATTGTCACTTTTATGGAAAAACAGGGCAGCGCCTGGGCGGCCCGTCCTGAAATAATCAAGAAGGCCACCGCCGCCACCATCGAGTACCTTGAGGCCCTTGGTGGTCGTGAGACAGTCTCCTCCATTACTGCCATAGAGGCATCTTTTGATGAGTACAATCTTGATATTAGCATTACCCATCTCGGGAATGCACCAGAACTTCCGGAAACAGCTCCGTCGATGGAAAAAATCGTCGAATCCGATGGTGCGCGCCAACTAGCCGGCTTCCTCATCCGCTCATGGGCAGACAAAATTACAACCAAATACGTGGGAGAAGAGACGCAGACAAAGCTGCACTTTAAACACTAATTCACAGCAAAAATCGTAAAACTCTATGTCAATTTACTCGTAATAACCGATCTTTCTTGGACACCCCTCCAAAATCAACGATACGCAGCGAAAACAATTCGCAACAGATTTGCTGACAGAGAGAAGGTTTTACTTCAGCCAAGGGAGGTGGCGTTTCCGAGAGCATTATTTATCAAATCGACAGATCAAAATTGAATAGCCCCGGCAATTACCCCAAACAACAATGGATTCAAGCACAGTTAACATGCCGAGGAAATCTACACCTATAAAAAACAATATAATCATAGTCGTGCAACCACCCACTGTAATCAGACTCCCATGAATATCCTGGCAGTTTCCACGACAACCGTCACACGTATTGCACCAATATAGCGATAGCAGGCGGATCAACAAAGCACGCAACATCCATAGTCGGCCACAATGATCCTCGCATGACCGAGCGATACACCAACCTTGAAAACCTGCAGCACACCCCGGTGCAGGACAAACTGGCCGCATACTACCAAAACACACAAAATCCCATTTGGGACATAGATGGGATATAAAACCATTTCCCGGTCCCAAACCAAAGAAAAAGGACCTCGGATAATCACCCGAAGTCCTTAACTGTCTTGTGGTGGAGCTGGAGGGAATTGAACCCACGGCCTCTTGAATGCTACTCAACGGCTGAACCGTCACACCAACAACTACAACCACCTATAATAAGTATCCATCTTGTTTTCCCAATTCTCCAAACCGTACACAGCGAGCATATGGCACACAAGTCCAGATAATTACACAGAATATGCAAATAAAAATAAATACATAACGGACATTTTTCTAATCTAAAGCAGACTGCGCCGATAGCCCACCATATGAATCAGCGTTCCCTGAACGACTGCGCCAAAGACAGGTAAATCGGCTTCATGAAATAACCGATCAGCGTCTTGTCGCCTGTCTTGATATCTGCCTGAACGGTCATTCCGGGAAGGATCAGGAGCTTCTTGGTTCCTTTCTCCAAATGATTGGATTCAAGAGTGATAATACCTTCGTAATATACGCTTCCTTTTTCATCCACGATAGTGGTTGGAGAAATATCCGTCAGTGTGCCCTTCATGCCGCCATATCGCGCATAATCATACGCTGTGAGCTTCACTGTCACAGGCTGGTCTTCCTGAATATGACCGATATCGCGTGAAGAAATACGGACTTCAGCAACCAGAGATTCGCCCATAGGGACCAGCTCAAGCACCGTTTCACCCGGTTTGACAACCTCCCCGGTCGAATTGATCTGAAGGTTATGCACAACGCCGTCTTCCGGGGCTTTGACGGAGAGTTGGAATACGTCCATTTCGTAGCGTTTAACCACTTCCTGGACTTCCGAGAACTCGGCTTCAATCGTGGCCAGTTCCGCCATCCAGTTTTCAAGCGCATCCTCTCTCAATTTGACGAGTCGGTTTTTGCTTTCCGTCAGCTTCTCCCCCACCTGAATACGACGAACGGGAATCTGATTAAGGTATTCCTGAATCTGAAGGAACTGCCGCTTGATACCAAAAAATTCGGTCTTGCCGACCAGTTCCCGTTTAAACAAATTCTCGTATGTCTCGTACTCTTCCTTCATCAACTGGTATTGCTCGCGAAGTGTTTTCTCCCGGTTGCCGAGTTCCTTGAGTTCGGCTTCGTATTGCCTGATCTGATTATTGAGAATAGCCTTGGTCACTTCCATGGATTCCATCTTCTGGGCGTGAAGACGAGTCTGCTGGGCTGCCAGTTCGGCATATTTCGATTCGACATCGGAATAGTCGGGCTCTCTGCCATCTATGAGAGCCTGCAAGCGTTCCTTTCGCAGGGTAAGTGACGCGCTTCGGACCAGATGCTGGTCAAGATTGGAAACCGAGACAGTCGGGTCCATGGTTATGAGGTCCTGCCCCTTGGTGACGGCCTCACCTTCACGGACAAGTATCTCCAAAACCACCCCCCCGTCTTCACTCTGCACACGTTTGACGTGCCCTGACGGTATAATTTTACCGGAGGTCACGGCCACTTCGTCAATCCGGGTAACCGACGCCCAGGCGATGAACGCTGCGATAACCAGCGTAAGGGTGAGAATCACATACCTGACAAGTCGGGGCACTCCGGTTTCTTCCAGCAGCAAAGCCTGTGAAAGATGGAGGGACTCCCTTTTGTTAACGCGTATTTTTCCATTTGAAGGACTCATGATTTCATCCTCGGTCAGCATTGATATTCTTCAGGTAAATGGGAAAGCACTTCGGCAGAGGGGCCAAACATTCGAACTCGCCCTTTTTCCAGCCAAAGAATTTTGTCAGCGGCCTTAAGGTAGCCGGAGTGGTTGGTCACTGCGATGACGGTCGTATTACCCCGCATTTCATCCAACATGTCGATAAACGTTTCCCTCTCTTCGAATCCAGGCCGCTCCACGGTCTCATCAAGCAAAAGCAGGGATGTGCCACAGACGAGTGTTCTTGCAAGGTTAAGTTTCTTGAGAAAAGTGACCGGCATCAGCTTCATCTGGTAGTCACCGATTCTTGTATCAAATCCGTCGGAAAGCGCTTCGACTTCATCAAGCACGCCTGCTCGCAGACAGGCATCCTTCAATTCGTCGTCAAGAGCCACCGGGTTTGTCAGTCGCAGATTCTGGGCAATCGTCCCATAGAAAAACTGAGGCGTTTGCGGGGCATAACCAATGGATCTACGTAGCGAAAGCGGGTCCATCTGTCGCAGGCTGGTATTGTCCAAAGCAATTCGTCCGGCCTGTGGCCGATACAGTCCCATAATAAGTTTGAGGATGGTGGACTTACCCGCGCCGTCATGTCCTGCGATCGCCAGAACTTCACCATGAGAAACCGAGAAACTGACGCCAAGCAAGGCAGGGTGGGCGTCGTTCATATATCGGATGGAAACCTGGGAAAACTCCACGTCACCACGCAAATCCCTGTTTAACGTCAGCAGGGATTCCGTATGCTGCTCAATGTCCAGATTCATGAGTCGGTCCACCTGCCGGACGCTCTTGTTGATTCGTTCTACCTGAAGCATGACAACGAATCCCGAACGGAGAGGCGCAAGTACGCGCCAAACCAGAATCATGCATGCCACCAATGCACCCATGGACATTTCCTTGGCGAGGACATTGGTAACTGAAATGGCCATAGTGGAAACACCTGCGCCCATAATAAGCGTGTTGGTCAACATATTGATCTGGGAAGCAAGCTGCGAGGATCGGTATGAATTGACAGCGCATTCGGCTGACAACTGGCGATACCGATTCTCCCACATGACAGGTGTACTGGTCAGTTTGATGGCCCGTATCTTGGTCAGCATTTCCATGACCAGTTCTTGGCGGACGGCCCCTGATTTCGCCACTCGTTCATTGGCGCGTTTTACCAATGGCAGATATATGGCAGCCAAAACGCCAAACAGAACAATGGCGATAATGGGAACGAAGACAACCGATCCACCTAGCAGCCACATGGCAAAAACAAGCATGACGACAAAGGGAATTTCAAGCAATGCGACAAACGCCTGACCTGAAAAGAAGTCGCGAACAGTGTCGAAATCCTTGATGCGTGCGGCCTGGGACCCGATGGATGCTGATTCGGTATGGGCAGGAGGAAGGTACAGGATACGCCTGAAAACTTCGTTGCCAACGATGTTTCCGAGCCGTGCTCCGATGAAACTCAAAATACCCGAACGAATAAGGCGCAGTCCGAAGTCGCTCAGAATAAAGACCAACACACCGACCACGATATAGGCCAAGGTCGTATTGTTATCAAAGAACGGCATTTGATCGTAGATGGTCATGACGAACAAAGGCAGTGTCAGGGCCAACACGCTGAGCAGAAAGGATATGAGAAGTCCCTGCCGAAGAGGCTTGGCAAACCTGTTAATGACTTTTCTGAACCAATCTGTCTGTTTGCGATGCAGGGAATGTCCTCGCGAATCAATTTGCGCGAAAAAGAAGGCTGTTCCCTGACGAGAATCAGGCTCTATTGCCTTGTATGACTCGGTATCCAGATCAAAAACGAGAATTGTTTTTCCATCACCTTTGATCAAAGCCATTGCATGACCACTGTCTTCCATAAAAAGACATGGAAACATGCGCGGATTGAGTACGTTGAGCCGGGTTGTTGTGGAACGGCTCCCAAACTTGAGATTGGCCATAACATTGAGCAGGTCGGACAAATCCAGGGAATCACTGAGGTGAGGCATTGCTTCGGCCAGATGCACATCACTCCCGCGCCATCCCAACGCGTCAAGCAATGGGGGAATGCATGGGCCCAGCCCTCCCGGCAGGGTAAATGCTTGAGCTTCAATCGCTTTCTGCATTATTCCCCAGCCCCCTTGCCATCAATCTCTCCGAGAACGAACGTCTGGTAATCAACCACATTTATATGGTTCACCCACCAATCCAGAATTGAGAGTTTCAAACCGGACACCATTTGTAAACGGCCACGCTTGAAATCATGGTAATGCCCTTCGATCATACCCATGAACATACCGTGCTGTTCAAGGTGCTGCGTCAGCATAGGACTATTTCTTTTTCGCATAATGCGCTCTTCGTGATTGAAATGAATCTCCGCGTAATCGAGCAACTGCTGAAAGATTTCCTCTCCTCGATGCAAATTTTCAAACGACGCATCCCGATTATTGAGAGCGTTGATGATAAGATTCAAATCAAGAGCGTATTGCGTAAATTTCCGATGATCCTCATCCACGACATGGATACCGATTGTTTGCACGATACCGGACACATCATCCCAAGTACGGGCGGATTGAAGGACCCATCGCATCCAAGCCAGTTCGTTTCTGGAAGTCTCCTTTTTCTGTATCAAAAGCATTGCTCTGCCTCCATCTGAATCAATTTACCGTCAGCCAGTTGGTAAATCGTGTCGGCCATTGTCAAAATCCTCGGATTCGCCGTTGCCATGACAATGGTGCAGTTCCCCTTGAGCTTTTTGAGCAACCAGAGAAAAAGCTGGTCGCTTTCCGCATCCATGGCCTCGTTGGCATTGTCGAGCAACAATATCCGGGGCCTGATGGTCAAGGCCCGTGCCAGGCAGATACGTTGGATCACCCCGGTGGACAGGAACTCATATAATCTATTGCCCACTTGTGTTTCATACCCGAGAGGCAGCTCTGAAAGGATATCGTCCAACTGAAGCAGTGCGGCCGCATCCATTGCCGCATCCCGATACGCGGGGTTGAACAATGTCAAATTATCGAAGATCGTTCCATTAAACAGAACTCCTTGCTGGGTAATGTATTCGATACGCCCTTTGTACTCGTTATGGCAAATTGAAGCCAGATCATGCCCATCAATGAGGGTCCGGCCCGAATCAGGAGGCATCAAACCATAAATAAGATTAAGCAGGGTGGTCGTCCCGCGCCCTCCTTGGGGACTCAGGCAGACCATCTCCCTGTTCTCAATCATCAAATTGATATCATCGAGAATTTGAGGTGAATTCTGACCATATCGAAAAGAAACTCCATCCAATTCAATGGTGCCGTTAATCTCTTCGGGAAGGCATGGAGCAGACAGATCAGATTCCTCGCGTAAATCGGCAATACTCTTAATCTGATCCTTGGCTATCTGAATGTCCGCATGGCGTACCCAGAAAGAAGCCAGACTTCTGAACGGCTGAAAAAAACGCCCGCTCAGCAGCGTGCAGGCTGCAAGGCTACCAAGCGTCATATGCCCGCCGATGGCGAGGCTGCCTCCAACAAACAAGACACCGAAAAGAATCATCTGGGAGAACATGTTACCAAGACTGACTGGCAAATTGCCTACAAAAATGACGTCATAATCACTTTTGGCACCTTCAGCTTCCAACCGCTCATGACGCCGCAGCATGGATTCTTCCAAAGTAATAGCCTTGACGGTGTGGATGCCGCTCAAGGCCTCCACAAGAAAATTATAGCGCCGATCAGCCTGCTGTTTCTGCCTCAGCCGATTCACACTGTACCGTTTACGGATAAAACTAATGATCACCAGAAATATCAAAGCCATGGAGGCGATATATGCCGCCACTTGCCAGCCGCCGAGAAAAGCGATCACAGTCATGAACAGGAAGGCAAACGGCAAATCCAGCATGAGCTGAAAAGCTTGCCCAGCATAAAAAGTTCGCAGGGTGTTCACCGCCCTGAGCCGATCAAGGTGCACTCCGGCTCCATCCCGTTCAAAATCATCAAGAACACAATTAAGCCAACGGCTGACACAAGCGTGAGCCACGCTGTGTTCAAAGCGGGCAGACATCCAATTGGTAATGGTCGAGCGGCAAATACGGAGAACCGATTCAAGTATCAATGCACATAAAAAGCCGACGACCAGCCAGAGCAGCGTGCTGGTGGCACGCGTTGGCACAATACGGTCATAGACCTGCATGAGTACTATGGGCAGGGCCAGAGAGAGAACATTGATGCCTACGGACGCAAGCAAGAGATCAAGCGAACTGCGCATAAATTTCGGCAGTGCCCTGAGGTCTTTCATGAAACTTTTTTGTTCTCTGAAATACGATAAATCCATAACGTTCTCACAGGTAGAGGAGTGGTGCTAATGCTAACTATACAAGAGTACAGGATTTATGGCGATGATAAAATAGAGCAACGCCCACCCTGAACAAAAAAATGGACGTTGCTCGAATTACTGGTTGCTACCAATCTGCCTGGTCTGGAAAGTCCTCAGCATCCTGATCAAATGCTTCCAGATTATCTGTTCCTTCGATCTCTTCCCCTTCTTCATGGCCTTTAGCCTTGCCCTTTCCGTGTCCCTTGCCTGTATCTTCAAGCTCGGACTCGACAGCTTCGGCCCAGCCATTTTCAATGTCACCACCAACGCCGGACATGGCTTCATCCGACTCTGTTATATCTGTCCAGCTTCCCTGAGTATCTCCACCTTCTTCGGCGTCCATCAAAAAGAAATCAGTTTCCAATGCATCGTCGCCAGCATCAACAACCCGTTCATCATAGTGGGGCTGGTCTTCAGTGACACCGGGAGGGGCTTCATCCATGCCGTTGCCGAGTCCCATATTCCCCTTGGGACCGCCTTGCTCCTGACCGCTGCCGGAATCGGCATCATCAAACTCCACTTCCCTCTGGTCACCGCCCTTACCTTGGTCAGGGCCATCTTCTACACGACCCCACTGATTACCTTGTCCCCGACCTCCTCCCGTGTCGGGAGCAGGTTCCATCTCAGGCGATGACTCGAATTCTTCCGAACCAGCAGGAACTTCTTCGCCTTCTTGAGCGTCTTCAACACGTTCATCATAGTGTGGCTGGTCTTCGGTGACACCGGGAGGGGCTTCATCCATGCCGTTGCCAAGGCCCATATTCCCCTTGGGACCGCCTTGCTCCTGGCCGCTGCCGGAATCGGCATCATCAAACTCCACTTCCTTCTGGTCGCCGCCCTTACCTTGGTCAGGGCCATCTTCTACACGACCCCACTGATTACCTTGTCCTTGCCCTGAGCCGTCCTCCGGTTCGGGAGTCGGCGTAGGTTCAGGTTCCGGCTCCGGTTCGGGAGTCGGCGTAGGTTCAGGTTCCGGCTCCGGTTCGGGAGTCGGCGTAGGTTCAGGTTCCGGCTCCGGTTCGGGA